>Ga0315268_10000056_pt1 | contig 118865 bp, 115 predicted proteins | sample C1_top_MG_FD_204535 | JGI IMG/M metagenome (GOLD analysis project Ga0315268, IMG submission 204535) | Sediment microbial communities from Yellowstone Lake, YNP, Wyoming, USA - C1_top | ecosystem: Environmental > Aquatic > Freshwater > Lake > Sediment | place: USA: Wyoming | collected 2017-08-01
CTGGCAAAATCAGTTTCAAACGCATATAATTTGCTCGTCCGTTTCTTGTTTTATTTGCGGAGTGGCTGGCAGGTCGCTTCGCAAATCCCATTAAACCACCTCTTTACCAACTTTTGAACAATCACGGCGGTCACGTCCGCTGTGGAGATGCGGTAAAATAAAGATATGAACCGAAAAGTCCCAGCGCGCATCAGGAAACTGATGAAAGAGTTGAAAGCAGGACTTGTCCGCATTTATGGGGACAGGCTGAAAGCCGTCTACTTGTACGGGTCCTACGCGCGCGGAGATTACCGTCAAGGCTCGGATGTGGATGTGATGATTCTTCTCAAAGATTACAGGAATTATTGGAACGAGCAGAAGAAAATCAGCCAATTGGCAAGCGATGTCTCTTTAGAGTATGACGTCACGGTGAGTTGTATTTTCATCAAGGAAATACAGTGGAAGAATGGCATGGACGAAAAGCCGCTGCTTTACAACATTCATAAAGAAGGGGTGCCGGCGTGAAGGAATATTCCAGCAAGTTGTTGGATAAAGCGCTGGATGCCATCGAAGCGGCTGAAGCATTGTTGAATATTGACAAGGCGGAATTCGCGGCGGGGCGCGCATATTACGCCATGTTCTATGTTGCCGAGGCTTTGCTGTATAACGAATTCGACATCAGGCTTAACCAGCATGGTCAGGTCATTGCGGCGTATGGGAAGAACTTTGCAAAAACAAAAGCGCTTGATCCAAAATATCATCGCTGGCTTCGGGATGGATTTGACAAACGCATTTCTGGAGATTATGGTGTGGATACGGGAATCAGCGAAAGCATCGTTGCCGATATGATTAATCATGCAAGAGATTTTTTGCTTGATGCAAAAATGTATATTGGAAAACAAGAACAAAATGAAGAATGATGTAATTCTTGCGCCGAGTCGTGCGCGAAGAATTAACTGCGGCAAGATAGTTTTTTAGGACTCCGAAATCAAGACTTCGGAGTTGTTGATTCTATTCTTTGAACATCTCGGCTATATCGTCCCATAAACTGGGCATTTCAAGAGCTTCTGCAAAGGATTTGACCCATTGCTTATGCGGGCGGTATCCAGCTTGGGATTTTTGTCCACGATTGTCCGAATATCTTCCAAATCTTTTGGACGATGAGCAATCGCCTTCATGATTATCAAATTTTGCCAGCAAGCGTTGGATGGCTTCAATTGTTGCCCGAAAAGGTTCGATCTCTTTTTGTAATTTCATCCTGCCCCCTTTAATTTTGCCCAACGAAGAAACACTATCATCTCACCATCATCGTCTTCGCGTGTTAATCCATTTTCAATTGCAAATCGAACAAGGTTATTGATCTGTTTCCAATGCTTTTCAATGGACATGGCGCGCAACTCCTGCCGTTCGATTTCTTCGACGGCTTTCCAGCGCTCACGATAGAACTTCATGTCGAGATTGGTGTCCATGCGGCAATTATAGCGCTTGCGGAGGATGGCAATTTGCCCGTGTTGATAGATGCGCGGCGCGGGCGTTTCCCCTTCCGACCTGAAAACATATCCGGTCATGTTATAGAAATACGTATATAATCATGAATACGGTTATGACAATCGCTATTTCATTTGAGCAAGAGATAAAGGATTACTTTGCGCGGGAGAACATCCAGTTTTTCGATGGGTCGTCATCCTATGACCAACTCGATTTCACGATACACGATAAAGTTGGGCAACCCGTTTTTTATTTGGATGTCAAAGAGAAACGCCAAAAGTATAATCTGACGAATTGGCCCAAGTTCGCGCCGGAACTTGACTTGTTCGTCCTTGACGATTTGGCAGTCCGCAAATGTCTAGCCTACGCGCCTAAAAGCGGAATCCTGGTCCGCGATAATATCCGCGAAAGATATTTTTTCTTTTCGGTCGTTGATCTGGCTCTCATGCCAAGAAAGAGAGTCAATCGTCCGATCAACAAGAATCAGCCCGATGTCAAAGGCAAATGGCTTATCAATCTTTGCCATGGCAAAGAAGCAAAATCTCTTATGGAAGCCGTTTTCCACATCCGTTATTATTTGCGGGATATGAATGCCTGCTTGTTTGAATCTTTGGAATGTTATGGGGATTATGCGGGCGAAAAGATAGATACAGGCGGCATAATCCGCAAGCCCGAATATTGGGATAAAGACGTTCAAAGCACAAGGTAGACGATCGTTATTTTTACGCAAGGACTGAGAAATGGCAAAAGGTTCAAAGACAAGTAAATTTGGAACTACTTCGAGAGTCAATCATGACTCTTCGGATTACTACAATTCCAAACTTTATTCGGAATTATCCGATAATGGGAATGGCGCGAAACCCATTGAAGATAATTTATTCCCGATTGAATTTGAAAACAAAATCATTCAGGGTAGTTCTGAAAACATGAAGGAAATCCCTGATAATTCTTTGCATTTAATGGTCACGTCGCCGCCATATAATGTTTCCAAGGAATATGACGAGGATTTATCGCTGAAAGAATATTTGCAACTCTTGAGAAATGTTTTTTCTGAAACGTATCGCATACTTGTCCATGGCGGACGCGCTTGCGTCAATGTGGCTAACCTGGGACGAAAGCCTTATATCCCGCTTTCCGATTACATCTCTCGCATGATGATTGAAATCGGCTTCAAGATGCGCGGCGAGATCATTTGGGCAAAAGGCGCGGGCGCGGGTGTTTCCATGGCTTGGGGCAGTTGGCAATCCGCGTCGAATCCGGTGTTACGCGATACGCATGAATATATTCTTGTCTTTTCAAAAGGCGCGTATGATCGAAAGAAAGCAGGTAGAGAAAACACAATAACCAAAGAGCAATTCATGGAATGGACAAAATCGGTCTGGACAATGAACACGGAATCGGCGAAGAAGGTCAAACATCCCGCTCCATTTCCTTTTGAATTACCATATCGTTTGACTCAACTTTACACATTCAAAGGCGATATTGTCCTGGATCCGTTTATGGGAAGCGGCTCAACGGCTATCGCGGCATTGAAATCCGAAAGAAAATATGTCGGTTATGATATTGATCCTGAATACATCAAAATTGCGGAAGAAAGAATCGCTTCCTTTCAGCGCCAAACGGCATAGGCATATAATCTCACGAGTCCGAAGAGGGGAGTTTGCTTAAGCGATGTTGCTTTTTGGCGGGAGAGTAAAAAAAGGTAAAATAAAGACAGGAGCGCGAAAAAGCGGCATGATTATCGGTCTTATTGCCGCAGGGCGCGATAATAGGATATCAGCGAAACCGTGATTTATGATGTTGCAAAATAAATTGAAAGGATAACTAAATGACAAAAGAATTTAATGTCATTATCGAACGTGACGAGGAAGGTTATTACATTGCCAGCGTTCCTGAATTGCAGGGATGTCACACGCAAGCCAAGTCGCTGGATAAACTCATGGAACGAATTCGTGAGGCAATTGAGTTGTGTCTGGAAGTGCAAGGCGATGTTCCAAGACAAGAATTTATTGGCATGCAACGCATTGCTGTGGAAGTTTAGTGCCAAAGTTTCCACGTCTCACAGGTCAACAAGTCATTGCAGCGTTGAAAAAAGCGGGGTTTGAAGTTTTGCGGACCAAAGGGAGTCACCATTTTATGAGTCGTCCCGATGGCAAGCGTACGGTTATCCCGGTTCATCGCGGCGAGACAATTGGTCCTGGTTTGATGTTAAAAATCATCCATGATTGCGAGATGGAACGCGAAGAGTTTTTGAAGTTGTTGAAATGAATGAAAGCGTTATCCAGCGCAACGTACGCCTGACAGGTCAAATTATTAAATATATTTTAAACAATCCAAAATTGCTGGATGTACTGCCAGAGAAATTTGAATTGATTCTTTTACCTGAAGATGACCCCGAAGTCCGCATGTTAAATCTCGATTTGCTGGATAAATATGGAAGCGAAGGTAAACCCATCGTATTTGCCCGAGTTAACACGCACACAATGACAGCCAAATGGAAACCAAATATTTTTGTGCCTATTGCGGCATAAGTGAAAAACAAATTTGATGAAAACTCCGAAGTCCATCTGGCTTCGGAGTTTTGTCTGGAAATATCTAATTGTGCAGAATGAATGGATGCTGGACGCGCACAATGAAGCCATCCTCCATGATCCATCTTCATCAACCTTCCTTAATCATCTCCAAGTGATGCAATAGCTCTCAACAAGCCAAAGACCAGCGCGCCGATCTTGATTCCCTCGCCGGTGGTGATGGCGGTGGCGCGTTCGTTCTTTTCTGCGCGGCGAGTGATAAGCATCGCCGCAATGAGACCGATCAGCGCGCCGAGTAACGCGCCGCCTAAAACGATCCTGTTTTTGTTTTCCATGGATTATTGTCCCTTTCTAAAAAATTCCTGAATGTTGGCTGACCAACCTTCGATGACAAGAAACGGTTTGACAAGCATACGCGCGCCGCGCGTGATAACCCCGCGCGCTTTCGCGGCATAATCCTGCGCGATGCCTGTATAGATTGGGATAGCCGCCAGTCCGCGCGCCATGAGATAGATCAAGCCGATTAAGATGACAAGCGTTATCAAGCCCGCTACCAAAATTGGTATAACGATCCAAATGGTGGAGACGGCAGCCCAACGGCTTACGTCTCCGTCCGCGCCGAAAGTGGCGAGGCTGATCAGCGCGATCAAAACGATCATCAACAACGCCGATAATACAACCGGCAAAACGATCTGATTCATCGTCTGCTTGCGATGTCTTTTATAAGAGAGATGTTCGGGCTTTGGGAGTGTAGCTTTCATTATGGTTATATTTTAGCATGAAATAAAAAGTTCTACTCGTCAACAACAAATACATGAATTTCTTTTGGACCATGCACGCCGATAGTGAGCGTCATTTCAATATCCGCGGTGCGCGAAGGTCCGGTAATAAATACCGCCGCGCGGGTATCTTTTATCAAATACATTGCATCGGATAACGACGGCAGGATTTTGGATTTAGCCAATATTGCGATATGGATTTCTGGAAGTAGCGACGCATGCAACGGATTTCCGTTTCCGTTTACGATCAACACGGACCCGGTATCTGCCAGCCCACAAATAGCCTTTGTCACCCCCGCTTTCAGCGCGGGGTCAGGATCGCGCGTGAAGACGATGTCCGCTTTTTGCAGGAGGGATTCATCCAGCGTGTTTGGTTCAAGATGGATTGTGTTTAATCCGCGTGATTTCAAAAGTTCAATAACCGCTTGCGTTGGATTGTTCGTTGAAACAACATATCCGCTCAATGCAGTGAGTTCTTGAGTAAATTGTTGAAGTGGGGAATTGGGAATCGGTAAATTGGGAATTGGTACATTGGGAATCGGTAGATTGGGAGTCTGATCCGTTGACCAATTTACCAATTTACCATCTACCAATCTACCGTCTACCAATTTGCTATTCACTCGCGAGCGGAATGGTTTCGCCGCGAAGCGTGGAAAATCCTTGCTGTAGCCCCAGCCGGTAAATGCCGGAATGCGGAACATCTCTGATGTGGGTGAAATGAGATAAGTTCCCAGCGCCGCGAATTTCTGTGAAACGGCGAATAGGCGCGGGTGAGTCGCGATGCGGCTATATATCCGCATGAAAATTTTGGAGAGGGAAGAAAGTCCCGCGCCATTGTTTATTGACAATTGATTATTGCTCGCCGCCCCAGCTCTTACGCGAGTTAATAATTTTGGTAAATCAATATCAACCGGACAGACTTCTTTGCACGCGCCGCATAAGGATGATGCCTGCGCAAGTTGTACGTAGTTATCGCCAAAAAATCCGGGTGAAATGACCGAGCCGATCGGACCGGGATATGGCGCGATGGAATTGTCTTTGCCGATATAGGCGTGTCCGCTGAGTTCGCGAAAAACGGGACAGGCATTCAGGCACGCGCCGCAGCGGATGCAGTATAAAGATTCTTTGAGCGAAGAGTCGCGTAAGCGCGAGCGTCCGTTATCGAGAATGATGAGATGGCGTTGTTGACTCGTCCTGAGCGTAGTCGAAGGAAGCGGCTTATGAAGCAGTTGAGTATAGACCGTAAGTTTTTGTCCGGTTGCAGAACGCGGCAGAAGCGAAAGCATGAGCGCGAGATCATCGAGATTTGGGACAAGGCGCTCCATGCCCATCAGCGCGATGTGAACCGGCGGAACGGTGGTGACCATGCGTCCGTTGCCTTCGTTGGTGAGGATGCAAACCGCGCCTGTTTCTGCTACGCCAAAATTGACTCCGCTCAATCCAATATCCGCGGTGAGAAAAACTTTGCGCAGAACTTTGCGCGCGGTGGCGGTGAGCGTGGGAATATCTTCTGTGTAGGGGATGCCAAGTTTTTCGTGGAAGAGTTGCGCCACTTGTGCGCGCGTTAAATGCGCGGCGGGCGTGATAATATGACTGGGTCTTTCATGCCGTAATTGCACAATGTATTCGCCCAAGTCGGTTTCGATGACGTCGATATTTTCCTTTTCAAGCGCGTGATTTAATTCGATCTCTTCTGAGACCATGCTTTTGGATTTGGCGATGAGAGTATTACGTATTACGGATTTCGTACTATTTTGTTTCGCGATATTGATGACTGTACGTATTGCTTCTGCCGCGTCTTTTGCGCGATGGATGATGACGCCATTTTCTTCATTCTTTGCGATAAATTGCGCGAGATAATCGTCCAAATGTTCGACCACATCCGCGCGGATCGTATGCGCGCGTTGACGTCTCTCGCGCCAATCGGGAAGCGATTCCAATGCAAGGGCGCGTCCTTTCAAGCGGCGTTCGGTATTCGCGTCCAATGCCTTTTGGAGTATTTCGTTATTGATCGATTCTTGGATTCTTTGACGGAATGTAAGCATGATTCATCTTGTGATAATAGGTGTGTGGATATTTTTATTGTAAATGGGCATTATCCGAAATTAAATCGGGACGCTGACCGCGAAGCGTGCAGAAAACGCAGATATTTCTTTTTTTGAATCAGCGAAAATCAGCGTTCATCTGCGTCCTACAAGAAGTTTTTCGCTATTACCGATAAGTCTATTCTCTTAAAATGACTTGACCGCGCTATCCAGATCGTTAAATATCTGAAAGAACAACTTCAAGCCGACTATATCCAATACTTGATCCACTTGCGGTTGGGGATTTAATAACTTGACATGATCGCGAACAGATTGGTCGCGCTTGGGATCAACCGCGCGGAACGAAGGTCGCCCCGATTGCGTGTTAGTCGTCTGCATACCGTTGAAGACCAGCGCCATTGTATGGATCGCCATCAGACCGGCGCTGCTTATGTAAGGAACATTACTTAAGTCAACGATAAGATCACGCGCCCCGCCATCATATAATTCCTGCGCTTTTTGAATAGCTTCAGTGTAATTGGACGCGTCCATGGCGCCGTTCAACTACAATACGGCGACGGGTACGCGGCTTTGTTGGGTGGAAACATTGATCTGCATAAGAATCTCCTGTGATAATTTTACTATCCAAACGCTTGAATGGCTTTCTCGCGGTCGCTAAAGATTTCAAACATTTGTGTGAAGCCGACCATTTCCAAAACGTTATTTACTTCCGGCTGTGGATTAAGTAATTTGATATGTTTTTGTATGCCTGCATCGCGCGCGCGGTCCATGGATTTGACCGACGCCCAGCCATGCTCCAGGTCGGGCAGGGATTCGCCGCGCAGTAACAAGGCAATCGTATGAAACGCAAGCAATCCGGCGCTGCTGATATATATCAATTCGGTGAGATCAACCAATATGTTACGCGCACCCGCTTCATAAAGCTCGCGCGCCTTGCCAATTAATCCCTGATAAGTCTGACCGTCCAACTTGCCGATTACTGCAATCACACTGATTGGAACATTTCCTTGAGTTTGCGAAATAATAATATTCACGGGTCTCTCCTTTGCGAATGGAAATTATTCGTCAATTATATACCTGCTTTGCGTTCCAAGCGCGCGAGCCGGTGATCAATTTCAGTCTGCCAGTGTGCGCGCACATAAGCGGGCGCATCCATCTCGTCAATATGTTTGCGCGCGGCGATTGTCCATTCAAGCGCCGATTTTATATCGCGTTGTTTATGTTCATAATATTTAGCCAATTCTATGTGAGCGTAAATATGACCTTGCTCCGCCGCGCTTTGCCACAACCGAACGGCTTGACTCAAATCCCCGCGCTTTTTTTGCAGGATGGACAAACGCTCCACCGCGACGCCGAACTCTGATTCCGTTAAATTGGACTCCAGCCCGCGCTCGAACAGACGCGCGGCTTCATCCCATTTGCGGAGATCGTCGAACAATTTGCCTAATGAGATGAAATCGAGTCCATGTTGAATATGTCCGCCATAAGGATCCATCAGCATATTGTTGACGTGCGTCAGCAAAGCGGCTAGCGCGACCACATCCATGGCGTTGTGATAGAACACGCCCGCCAGCGGACGCGCGTCGCCGGTGCGAAGATAATCAAAATATAGCCAGGGGATTTCGTAACCGGGTACTTCATCGTCTGAACGCGTAAGACCGAGGACATGTTCTTCGAGATATTTCAACGCGCGCGAGGGCAGTCTGTCGCGCCATAATCTTCTGGCAAGCGGCAACAAATCAAGATGCGAATAATTCTTGAATGGCACAGGGATATGGTGCATTGAATAACGCGTGGCAAGCAAAGGCGCGTCGAAGGCTTTTCCGTTGAAAGTTACCAGCGACTCGCATGGCGCAATGAACTGCGCCAATCCTTCAAGCAGAGCCGGTTCTTCGGCAGGATCGCGCATAAAGAATTGTTGTAGGACAAATTCGCCATTTATGAATCGCGCCGCGCCGACGAGAAAAGCATACGTACCGGTTCCGCCTGAAAGACCGGATGTTTCGGTATCAAGGAATGCGAATTGCTCGATTGGCAGGGATGACATGCGCGCGTCATTCGCCCATTGTGAAATTATCGAAAGAGGAAAAGCGGAAAGTAGATGCGTTTCGCCGTGACGATGATCGGGACCATAAGTTTGTTCAGCCACGAAAACATCACCGAGCGCGGTTTGGCGGTATGAGCCTGAAACGACAGAGTCGATTCTATAATGGTCAGCAGACTTATCAAAGGCGGGCAGGTCTGAAGTCCCGATTTTGACGCCGAGTAATTTCAGTCGTTCTGAAAGGGATGGCATGAGAGTTATTTGTTCGCGATGACGATTATTTCACTGGTTGATAAATCTCAATGATGGATTGCCAGCGGCATTTTTCCACTTTGCGCGTTGGCGGCAATGCGATGTAATCTTTGCCTTCGACAATCTTCACTTCAAAATCCAGCTTCTCGCCTTTTTCAAGCAAAATAAAATCGGCTTCCTTCATCCACTTGCGCGCCAACTCTTCTGTCCAATAACCGTTCTTCAACAATAATTCTGAGTCGCCGCCATAATAAAATGAATGAGATTGATTCAACTGCGGCGGATAAATTTCCACGCCAGGCAAATACAAAAAGATCGCGTCAATGCGCCCATCCCAATAAACTTTTGAACCCGCGGGAATTACGCTTTGCAGATATTGACCGGCTTCCGCGTAAGACTGAAACACATCCGCGCCGCCGCAATCGAAAAAATCATTGCCTTTGCCGAGGATTACGGTTGGGCTGAGGATGAATCCGATAATGAGGATTCCCACCAACAGGATATACGCGCCTCTCTTAACGGATAGTTGATTCGCCCCAATAAACCTTCGCGCCGCCCAAACCATCGCGGCCAAAATAAGAATCGCCAGCAAACTTACGCCAATTGTAAAGAGCGCGCGGAAGAGGTATAAAGCCGAGAAATTCGTCAGGTTGGTGAAAAGATTCCAGATATAGGTATCCTTATATTTGTCAATAAAAATTTTGGCAAAATTTGAATTGACGTCTTCATAAGTGGTGAAGCCAACGCCAAGCACAAGCGCCGCGATTCCGGTATAGATCAACCATTGCCGCCAGTTGGGTAAATCCTTTTGTAAAAAGCGGAAGGACATGGCAAGTACGATCAATCCGAGATAATCAAAGTAGGCAGTGTAAATAAGAATACAGGAAACGCACCAACTTCCCATGAATGAGGCAATCATGTGGACAATCAACATGAAAAGCACAAAGAATAAGAGGAAAGCCGCGGCGCGCATACGACTGGTCAATGGTTTCTTGCGTGATGGCCATAATAACAACGTGACAAACGCGCTGACCAACGCGACAAAATGCAAGCGAAAAGTCATCCACGTGTAGAGGAAGATCAGGTATGGAGTTGGCTCGTCAGAGGCTGGGATTGGAATTCCGAATGACGAAGCGGGGACCCGCCATGGGTCCAGGAAAGAAGCGAAAGGTAACCATTTCGCCCACAGTTTTAATATATCAGGCCAGTACAGCGCGTGTCCCGCGATAATTACTAATCCGCCAGCCAGCGCGGTATAAATCGCCATTTTCCAACCGCGTTCCCAGAGAATGTAAAGGGTGATGAGCGGCAGGACAAAGAACATATTCATGCGCGTCATGCCCATCACGCCGGCGAGTACGCCGCCGAGAATCACTTGCCAGCGCGGACGATTTGCGCCGAGGAGCAAAACAAACATCCATGCCATCATCGGCGCGACCACGCCTTCTGAAATGGCGAGTGTGTGGAATTTGACTTCCGCGGGATTGAGCGCCATTGCCCAGATGACTGCGACTGCCCACCATTTTCCGCCCCAGCGTTTTGCAAGGACGAACATGGCTGTGAGTGTGACCACGCCTAACACGATCATAAAGTAGCGCGCGGCAGGTAAACCGGGACCAAACCATTTTTGAATATAGCCGTGAATAAAAAAGATAAACGGCATGTGATTGGTCCACGGACCGTAATCTTGAAACGGGATATATTTGCCTGTGGCGAAAAGTAAGCCTTTGACGAGATAGAGACCTTCATCGAGGAAGGAAGTTTTTGTGCGCGCAATGTTAAGCGCGCTAAAGATGTATGCAAGATAACCTGCTATGGTCAGCGCGGCTGGAAGCCAGGAAATGGCAATAATTTTTTGCCAGTATTGTTGAAGTCGTTTCATTATATTTCCTCTCGGCGCTGATTCTAACCGATAAGAATGATATTCAAAGAGTTGTAAAATAAAAAAAAGCCTCCGGTTCTTGGAATTCGGAGGTCTTGTTCTTTATTACAGCGTCAGCACCTTGTCAGCCCAGGTACGCTCGGCGTTATACCAATTGACCAGACTCTTCATTCCGTCGCGCAGGTTGATTTGCGGTTTCCAATTTAACATCTCACGCGCTTTGCCGACGTCTGCCCAATTACTCTGCATGTCCGCCTTAATTGGCGGACCATAATCTATAATCGCTTTTTTACCGATAATTTCCTCCATTAATTTAATGAGATTGTTTATCGTAATGACCTCATGTCCGCCGAGATTAATGATTTCGTAACCGACAGGCTTGAGCGCGGCGATGATGCCGCGTCCTATATCGTCTATAAATGTGAAGCCGCGTGATTGTTCGCCGTCGCCATACACATGCACAGGATGACCTTCCGTGATCCACTGTACGAAGCGGAACATGGCGAGATCAGGTCTGCCAGCGGGACCGTAAACGGTGAAGAAGCGCAGAATAGTCGCGTCAATATTGTAGAGATGATGATAGGAATGAGTCAACGCTTCCGCGCCCTTTTTGCTTGCCGCGTACGGTTGCAAAGGCTCGCTGCTCGAAGCGGATTCAGGAGTCGGGTAAGGTGGATTCGCTCCGTAAATGCTGGACGTGGACGCGAAGATAAATTTCCTGCAGTCCGACTGGCGGCATAATTCCAGCATGTTCAATGTCCCCATGATATTTGATTCCAAAAACACCCATGGATTTTCCACGCTGAAACGAACGCCCGCGCGCGCCGCGAGATTGATCACGCCGTCAAAATGAATGTTTGAACGTTTCAATGTTTCAATGTTTGAACGTTCCGCAATATCAAGCTTGTGAAAAGTAAAGCCTGATAATGCCTGCAATTTCTTGAGGCGATATTCTTTCATGCGCGGATCGTACGCGTCGTTCATGTTATCAACGCCAACGACGGTATGTCCCTGCTCGATGAGCATTTCTGAAGTGCGCGCGCCGATAAATCCTGCCGCGCCGGTGACCAAATAATTTGACATATCATTCCTTATATGTCATTGCGAGCGAAGCGAAGCAATCTTCTGTTGTTGGCAGGATGTCCTTGATATACAGGGATTGCTTCGCCGCAAAAACAGCGGCTCACAATGACATTTACAATCTCACAACCTTCTCGCTATTTTTGCCGGCTTTGCCGAGCGCATTACGCGAGTCAAAGATAAATTTGGCTTCTTTTAAGATAGCCGCATAATCATAGACTTTGTGGTCGGTCACGATAACCACCGCATCCGCGTCTTTGACAGATTTCATCACATCTTTGACGCTTTCCATTTTCCAATTTTCACGTTCGTGGTGAATGTTTGGAATGTATGGATCATGATACTCGACAATTGCGCCTTTCTTTTTCAACAAGGCGATCACATCCAAAGACGGCGACTCGCGTACATCGTCAATATCGGGTTTATAAGCCGCGCCCAGCACCAATACTTTTGAGCCTTTGAGTATTTTGCCGCGATCGTTCATGGCGTCCAACACGCGGCTGACAACGTAACGCGGCATGTTGGTATTGATCTCAGACGCCAGTTCGATGAAATGAGCGTTGTAATTTAATGACTTCATCTTCCATGAAAGATATAGCGGATCAATCGGGATGCAGTGTCCGCCAAGCCCGGGTCCGGGTGTGAATTTCATAAAGCCGAAAGGTTTACTTGCCGCGGCGTCAATCACTTCCCAAACATCCACGCCGAGACGTTCGCACATGATCGCCATTTCATTGACCATGCCGATGTTGATCATGCGGAAAGTATTTTCCAGCAGTTTTGCCATCTCTGCCGCTTCAGCCGATGAGACATGGTGAACCGTTTTGATCGCGCCTTCATACCATGCAGATGCAACTTCGCCGCAGGCTTCGGTGATACCGCCCAGCACTTTGGGCGTGTTGATCGTAGTCCAGTCTTCGCGTCCCGGATCTACGCGTTCGGGAGAAAAAGCCAGAAAAAAATTCTCGCCAATTTTCAGTCCGCTTTTTTCAGTCAGCATTGGGAGCATCAATTCGCGCGTGGTGCCGGGATAGGTTGTGGATTCAAGTACAACGACCATGTCAGAATGAACATACTTCGCCAATTGTTCAGTGGCTGAGATGATAAAGGACATATCGGGGTCGCCGGTTTGTCGAAGCGGCGTCGGGACACAAATGCTGACCGCGTCCATATTTTTCAATACAGCGAAATCTGTTGCCGCAGTTAAGCGACCAGACTTGACCAACTTCGCAAGCGCTTCGGTCTTGACGTCGGGAATATAGGAAACGCCTTTGTTGAGCGAATCCACTTTACGCGCGTCGGGATCAACGCCCGTGACTTTGAATCCCGCTTCACCGAATACCACAGCCAACGGCAAGCCGACATAGCCCAAGCCTAAAATAGCAATGTTTGCGGATTTATCTTTTAATTTCTTTGTGAGAGTTTCTTTGATTGACATTTTTCCTCGTTAACGTTGTATGTCATTGCGAGCATCGCGCTGAGCGAAGTCGAAGCGGGTGAAGCAATCTTGCAATGACATAAAATATTTAGAACATACTCAATTGTTTCGGTTCTTCCTGCGGAGCCTTTTCCACTTTCTCTTCAAGCGCGGATTTGCCCAAAGCCTTGCGCGCCTCATTCAATAACTCAGGCAATTTCGCAAAGTCCGCGAGAAGCGCGGGTTTGAGCGCGGCTTGATGTAATGCCGCGGCAGGATGAAACATTGGAATGACAAAGCGCGTCCCAACCTTACGCATTTGTCCATGAATGGCGCTGATCTTCGCGCCGGGGACAAACTTGTTCATCGAGAAACGTCCAAGCGTCACAATGATACTCGGATTAATGGCTTCGATTTGCCGTTCCAAATATTTATTGCACGCAGTCAACTCGTCAATTTCCGGATCGCGATTATTTGGCGGTCGGCATTTAACCACATTGCAGATAAAAACATCCGTGCGTTTCAATCCGCCTTGCTCCAGCAACTGACTCAGGAAATTTCCCGAAGCGCCGACAAATGGACGTCCCTGTTCGTTTTCGTGAAAACCGGGACCTTCGCCGATCAACATAATTTCGGCAGTATCCGGTCCTTCGCCAGGCACAGACTTGTTGCGCGACTTATGCAACGCGCAATTCTTGCACACCGCCACTTCTTTTGCAATTTGAGCAAGGGTATCTTCTACGGACATTATCGCCTCATAATTCTGTCATTTGATCTCTTGCATAAGTAAAAACAATTAAGCCACAGAGTGCGCTGAGACCTTTGAGAAAGGCTCTTAACTCTTTTTTTCTCTGTGATCTCTGTGGCAAAAAAGACTTTTGCAAGAGGTCTATTGTTATCACAAATTCGCCGTCATCAAAATCGCATCTTCGCCGTTATCGCAGTAATAGTGCGTTCTGCGATTCACTTCCACAAAACCAAATTTACGATACATTTCCTGCGCCTCATCATTACTCTCGCGCACTTCAAGCAAAGCGGTTTTAGCGCCTTCTTCTTTCGCGGCATTTAAAGCGTACATCAATAATTTTCTGCCAAATCCCTGCCTGCGTAAATCCGGGTGCGTGGCAATCGTCGCGACATGCGCCTCGTCAATGATGAACCACACCACGATCATCGCCGCGATGCGCCCGTCCACATCCACGACCCACGGACGCGCTGCTGAGTTCTCAGCCACTTCGTAACGAAAAGTTCTTTCGGGCCATGGCAAACTAAACGAAGCCTGATCAATGGCAACCACCTGTTCAACATCATCAAGCGCCATTCGCCGAATGGAAAAACTCATAACGGCGGAGTTCCAGCGACATGCAAATAAATCGGAGCGAGTGAAGCCGCGTCATCTGCTTCGCCAGCCTGCCAGCGCGTCCATGCCAGTTCTGCCAAAACAGCCGGACGCCGCACACATTGCGCGGGTGAAGCCAATTTGATGTTAACTTTTTTACGCGCCAACCGTTGACGTTCTTCGGCGGATAATTCACCGGCGATCATGGTTGGACTCTCGATTTCATCAGCCAGCTCGTCTACCGTCACGACTCTTGCCGGACCTTGAGCCTGCCAGCCGTTTTTTGAACTTTTATACAATCCCAAAGCGAGTTTGTTACGTCCAGCTTGCAGAACGACAGCCAAAGGAATTTTAGATAAAGGCTGGGCGACAGCGATTATATCCAGAGTTGAGATTCCGATCACAGGCAGTTTGCGCGCGAGCGCGAGTCCTTTTACAAAAGCCAACCCAACTCTTAAACTGGTAAACGAGCCTGGACCTAACGCCACGCCCAAAGCGCTGATCATGTCTATAGAAACGCTGACGCGGCTCAAAAGTCCCGCGAGAGCCGGCGCTAGTTGAGTCGTGTGGCGCTGTTTGCTGATCCAAACAGATTCGGCTAAGACTTGCGATCCGTCATATAAGGCAAGTCCAATTTGCGCGGTGGATGTGTCAACTGCCAATAGCATTATCCAACTCCAAAGATGGCTTGCTGTAATTCGACAAGCAAAGCGTCATAACGCGCGCCGTTTGATTTGAATAACATCTGACGTTGTTCCTCGGCGATGTGCGTGAGTTTTATCCAAAGATGTTCCGATGGAATCAACGAGCCAAGCCGTTCGGGCCATTCAATTAACATGGCGCCTTCGGAAAGCATGGAATCAAGATCGAGTTCTTCGGCTTCGGGTTGCGAGTCGAGGCGATATCCGTCAAGATGAAAAAGCTGGCTATGATCGGCGCCGCGATAAATATTCACAAGAATGAACGTGGGGCTTGAAACCGAATCAAGCGAACCCCAGCCTTGCGCCGCGCCTTGTACAAAAGTGGTCTTTCCCGCGCCGAGATCGCCTTGTAAACAAATCACGTCGCCTGATTGTAATACGCTTCCTAAACGCATTCCAATGCGGCGCGTCTGTTCGGGACTGCGGCTGAAAAATTCAAGTGTGTGTGAATCCAGAATGGGCATCGGGGGGATTATACCGCAGGCTTATAGCGCCAATAATTTACCGATTAGTAATTCTTATTATGAAAAACCCTTATCCGCAGATTTCGCGGATTACGCAGAAAAAGCATTAAAAATCTGTTAAATCTCCCGAAAGACATCGGGACGATGTGCGCCATCTGCGGATAAATAAAAATCCATATTGAGAATTGCTGATAATTTGCCGAATCTTGTTGTTTGTTTTTTCTTCGCGATAAAGAATCCTTTTTGTAGTCTCTAACGCGTAAAACGGGAACGCAGAGTTTCCCGGATGCGAGTTGAAAATCCGCCGGTTCGCGTACGGAGGAAATTCCACAGGCGGTTGTACCACGGTTTGCGGATCAAATATTCAAGGCGATAACTAAAGCGTGCAGGCATGAGATTAAAAATACGCGACATCGAATCCACCGAGCAGGTGCGGTTGACAGCCAGATAATCGAGCCAGAAAGATGAAATGGAATAAATAGGAATGGATGATTCCAGCGTGACTGTCAGCGCGCGCAAGGTGATGGGCGAAAGCGTCAGCAGGTAACGCCGTTTTTTTGTGACTGCCAGGATGGTTTCAATAATTTCGCGCAATGTGAAATATTCGATGCCGCCAATTTCAATCGTCTGGTTGAGCGTTTCCGGTTTTTCTAAAGACCACACCATGCAAGTGACCAGGTCTTCCACCCATAACGGCTGCAAAACAGTCCGCCCGCCGGATGGAATGGGAAAAACAAAAGGGATGGCGCGCAAGAGTCTTGCAAGATTTGTAGTGAAATGGTCTTCGGGACCGAACACCAACGAACTGCGTAATATCGTATAAGGCACGCCCGCGCGTTTGATATTTTCTTCCGCTATGCCTTTGGCTTTAAAGACCGGATAGCCCGAGGCGCGCGCCGCGCCGATGTGACTTAGAAAGACGAATCTTTTCACGCCCGCGTCTGCCGCGGCGTTCGCGAGATTTTCCGAGCCTTTGATATCGGTGGCGAACAGATTGGCATGGCGTCCCTGTGATTCGGCGCTGGCAAGGTGAAAGACGGTTTCAACGTCGCTCATGGCGGCGCGCAGACCGCGCGTATCCGCAAGGCTGACCACAGCCGCTTCCACGGGGACTCCCTTCGGTAAACGCGGCGTACGCGGCGAAGGGCGCAACAAGACCTTCACGCGGTAACCGTTTTCTGTAAGCTGGCGAATGAGCGCGCGTCCGATAAAACCGGTGGCGCCAGTGACGAGGATCATGTCAAGAATTATAGCAGAGATGAATTTCAGGTTTTACACTTATCCCGCCAGACTCGTGACATATTGCAAATAAAAAAGTGACACTTTTCATATTCATTTTTCCGAATGTGTTGTACAATGTATTCAGGTTTATGAATATGAAAAAACAAACCCTTCCCCAAATCTCCGAACAAATTGCCGCGCCGCTGATAGCCATTGCATCATCACAACGCATTGCCATCCTGCTCGCCATCGGCACGGGTGAGGCTTGCGTCTGTCATCTTGAAGCCGCGCTCGGCTGGCGGCAGGCATACATTTCACAACATTTGATGGCGCTTCGCAAAGCGGATATTTTACAGGACAGGCGCGAAGGTCGTTATATTTTTTATAAGATAAAAGACGCCTCTCTTCTGGACCTGATTACTGCCTCCGCCCGCCTGAGCGGACTCTCCGCTGAATCGGTCTCCGCGCTCATCAACACGCGCGTGCATCCATCCTGCGAATGTCCGCAGTGCGCACCCGCGCTCATTCCTACAACAAGCTCGTAAACACATGACCACACTCACATCCCCCTCCCTACCCCATTCCGAAAAACGTTTATACATCACCTTGACCGTCGCCGTGTTCGCCTGGCTGGCCGCCTACAACATTATCCAACCCATCGCGAACTGGATTTCGTTCACCGCCCTCGGGCTGGCTCCAGACTCGCGTCTGGGTTCATCACTGGCCTTCTTCCTCTATGATGTGCCGAAAATCCTGCTCCTGCTTTCGGGCATGGTTTTCGGCATTTCGATCATTCGCACCTTCTTCAGCCCCGAGCGGACGCGCGCTTTACTCGGTGGAAAACGTGAAGGCGTGGGAAATATCTTCGCCGCCATGCTGGGCATTGTCACACCGTTTTGCTCATGCTCGGCAGTCCCGCTTTTCATCGGATTCGTTGAATCGGGAATTCCACTTGGCGTGACATTTTCCTTCCTCATCGCCGCGCCGACCATCAACGAAGTGGCAGTGGTGATGTTGTTTGGTCTCTTCGGCTGGAAAGTGGCGGGACTGTACATTACCTCCGGTCTGGTGATTGCCATCGTCGCAGGTTTCATCATCGGCCGACTCAAGATGGAACGCTACGTGGAGGATTTTGTCTGGCAGATCAAGGGCGGCGCGCAGGCATTGGGCGAAAAGCTGACCTGGTCAGACCGCATCGAGCGCGCCTGGGACTCGGTCAAAGAGATCGTTGGCAAAGTGTGGCTGTACGTGGTGGTTGGTATCGCGGTCGGCGCGGGGATTCACGGCTACGTGCCCGCGGACGCGCTGGCGGGTATCATGGGAAAATCAGCCTGGTGGTCCGTACCTGCGGCGGTACTGATCGGCATTCCCCTATATTCCAATGCGGCGGGAGTTATTCCCATCGTCAGCGCATTGATCGAAAAGGGCGCTTCGCTTGGCACAGTGCTGGCCTTCATGATGGCGGTGGTGGGACTGAGCCTGCCAGAGACGATCATCCTGCGCCGCGTACTCAAACCTCAGTTGATTGCCGTCTTCATCGGGGTTATTGCCGTGGCAATCATCATCACCGGCTATTTGTTCAACTGGATTATGTAATTCCGCCCTCACCCCTGCCCCTCTCCCAAATAGGGCGAGGGGAAATACAAGGAGAAATCATGCTCACCATCAAAATTCTCGGTTCGGGTTGTGCCAACTGCAAACGTTTGGAACAGATCGCGCACAAGGTTGTGGAAGACATGTCGCTTGAAGCCGAAATCATCAAAGTAACCGAATACCCCGACATCATGAAGTACAACATCATGTCCACGCCGGGGTTGGTTGTCAATGAGAAACTGGTTTCAACAGGACGCATTCCCACACCTGCTGAGATCACCACCTGGCTGGCCGACGCGGCCATGCAGGCATCCTGATGTGCCACTTTGTATAAGTAGGTAACAAGGAGAAACGAAAATGCCCAACACACCCAATACTAACCAATGGCACGGAATTCCGCGCGAGCACATTGTCTGGCATCCCACCATCCTCGCGGAAAGTTGCGTTGGCTGTGGCTTATGCGTCACATCCTGCGGCAAGAATGTCTACGCCTTCGATTACGAAACAAACAAACCCATTGTCGCCGCGCCGCAAGCCTGTATGGTTGGCTGTACCACCTGCGCTGTGCTTTGCACCGTAGACGCCATCGAATTCCCTTCGGTTGGCTACGTGCGCCAGATTATTCGCAAGAACAAATTGGTGACCGAGGGCAAGAACACCTTGCGCGCCAATGTCGAGAAATACGACATCAAACAGCGCAAACCGGCGGCGGCCTAACTCAAAAACCTCCTTTGCCTTTCTCGTTGGGAAGGGCAAAGGAGGTTGACTTCATCGGCATTTATCCCTTTCATCCATAAAGGTTTTTCACGTGACAATTTCCGAACTCCCAACACACGAAGCCCGCCCGCAAATTTCTCTGTGGACAATTTTCTCAGCCTACTTCATCATCGGGCTGACAGCCTTCGGCATGGCCATCATCCAAAAAATCAGAACAATGGTGATTGATAATCATTGGCTGAGCGAAGAAGAAGTAAACGAAGGGATGGGAATGGTACAACTGTATCCCGGCCCGCTGATGCTGGATTTCAGCGCTTATGTGGGTTACAAACTGCGCGGCGTGATCGGCGCAATCCTGGCAACGACTGGCTTTATTCTGCCCACCTTTGTTTTGATGTCGGTGCTTTCGGCCTTCTACTTTTCGGCTGGCAACCTGCCCTGGGTGCATCCACTCTTTCTGGGGCTGGAAGCGCTGGTGGTGGGCATCGTGCTCAACGTTACGCTGGAGATGGGCGGACGTAACCTCCAGAGCCGCACACAGGCAGTCATCATGCTGCTGGCTTTTGCCGCATTATTATTCAAAGTCAATTCACTTTTGATTGTGCTGGTTGCGCTGGTTTTGGGTGCCTGGCTGATCCGCCCGGCGGCTGGCGCGGGGAAAATGGCCGGGGCGGGCAAACCGGCTCCGAAGGTGCAACCCGTTTCGTTGAAACAGTGGGCAGGCATCGGGGCGGTGGTGGTAGTCATTTTAGCGGTAGTCGCTTTTTCGTGGAATCTGAAATCCGAAATGGGCGGACTGGCTTTATCCCTGTTTAAAATCGGTTCGGTGGCCTTTGGCAACGGCTATACCATCGTTTCGCTCCTGCAGGCCGAGACAGTGGAAGCCCATCCGTGGTTGACGATGAGCCAGTTTGCGGATGGGCTTGCGCTGGGGCAGATTACGCCCGGCTCAATCCTGATTATCGCCACCTTCCTCGGCTACAAAGTGGCTGGCTTTTGGGGCGGACTGCTGGCGACCTTCGCCATTTTCTCGCCGTCGTTTGCCATGACGCTGGTTTTCACCGAGGTTTTTGCCCACCTGAAAAACCTGGCTCCCGTGCGCGGCGCGCTGGCGGGCGTGATGGCGTCCTTCGTCGGACTGTTGGCGGTAGTGCTGTTGCAACTGGGCAACTTGGCACTGACGGGTCCCGCGGCATTTGCGCTCGCAGGCGCGGCTTTCGTCGCTGTGCGTTGGTTCAAGGTTGATATTATTTGGGTTTTCGTCGGCGGTTTGACAGTGTGGGGCGGATTGCTGGTATTGGGGTTGGTCTAAAAATATTATGATCACTGTCACCTTTTAGTAATTGAATAACTTTTAGGAAAACTATGTCTCACGATCACACCAACGAAATCAAAGAAAACCGTTTTGTTCTTGCACTGGCGCTGACCGGCTTGATATTTCTAGCCGAGTTTATCGGCGGATTTTGGACACACAGTCTGGCTCTGCTCTCCGATTCGGCGCACGTTTTTATGGATGCCTTTGCCCTTGGGCTGAGCTATCTCGCCATCCGCGCTGCCAAACTGCCCGCCGACGATAACCATACTTATGGCTATCATCGTATGCAGGTTCTGGCCGCCCTCACAAACGGCGCGACGCTCTTCCTGATTGCATTCGAGATTCTGCGCGAAGCCTGGAGCCGCTTTCAAAACCCTGAAGCCGTTTCCGCGGGCCCCATGCTAGTCATCGCCGTCATTGGTCTGATCGTCAACCTGATCGTTGCCTTCACCCTGAGCAAACACGATCACGATGACCTGAACACCCGAGCCGCCTTCCTGCACGTACTGGGTGATGCGCTGGCTTCGGTGGGCGTAATTGTCGTTGGTGTGATTTTATTATTCGTCAACTGGACCTGGCTTGATCCGCTGGTGAGCGTAATGATTGGAGTGCTGATTCTGTTTAGTTCCGGGCGCGTATTGAAAGAATCCGTCCATATCCTAGCCGAAGGCATGCCCACAGGTATGACCGCCACCTCCATTGCATGGTCAATGCGTAAAGTGCCGGGCGTCAGTCAGGTACACGATCTGCACGTCTGGACTGTCGCCCCCGGCTACATCGCCCTCAGCGCCCATGTCACGATTGAAGATCAATCTCTCAGCCAGACCGCTGAAATGATGACTGCGCTCAAAGAGACTTTGCACGAGGGCTATGAAATCCAGCATACTACTATCCAATTCGAGTGTGAAAATTGTGGGCAGGGGAAAGTACTCTGCCTTGAATCAAGCATCCTTGCATAATCCATAAAACGAAATTGGAAGCGCCCCATGTTGATTGAAAAATATGACGTTGAAGTATTCACCCCGCCCTGTGAGCCAGGGGCGGAACGATACGCGGCCAAAGCGCATCTGATCGCCGATATTTCAGAAGTTCTGCCGTATCTCAACGCGACTTTGCGCGGCGCGCTGTATTTGCCCGAAGCCGCCGCATTGACCTGGAAAAAGGGCGGGCATAACATTGCTTTCCACACTTACGAAATTGCCACCAGCAACGTGGAGGATCGCGAAGGCGCAGAAAAGGAACTCAAGGGACTGATTGACCTGGTTAACCGCACTTGGGATCGCCGCGCTGAAATCACGCCCGACACTACCACGCGCCAGCGTCCGACTCCGATGGCGATTTACAAACTACTGCCAAACACCAATTGCAAGCAATGCGGCGAATCAACTTGTTATTCCTTTGCATTGAAGTTGGCCGTCTCACAGAAAAAACTCGCAGATTGCCCGCCGCTGTTTGAATCTCAATACACTGAGAAACTTGCCGCATTGCAAGAGATCGTGATCGAAGCTCCTGCGATTGGATGAGGATGCCACAATGAAAAAAGCCCTAACCGTTATCCTGGAAGATAAAGATATCATCGAGTTGATGCGCGTTCTAATGGACAGCGACGCCGAAGGCGCGCTGGAATTCCTCCGGGAGCATTTCAAAGGCAAAGCCCGCGACCTGCTCGAAGGCGGTTGAAAGGTGATGATCGAAGTGCCCGGTGCGGGCGCATTAAAAGTCAGTGGAAATCTGTTCAAGAAATGAACTATCTCGATTCCATTACTCTCACCAAAACATTACCCTGTCTGGCGGAGCCGGGCAGAATTATCGTTATTGGTAAGCCCAGCCAGCCACTGACCGACATCATTCCTTATCTGGCGACATTGCCCGATGTGATCGTTTACAACCCAATAACCTGCACGGTCACATTCCGACGACAGCATGGTTTCATGACCCTGTATACCGATAAGGTTTACATTACGAAGGTCAAGGATGTCGAAGAAGGATTGGAACTTTTCAAAGCCCTGGTTGACGCGGTCAATGCAACCTGGGCGCATCGCGCGGAACTGGTGGCGGTCACCGCCGCACGGAGCGCTCCTCGCCTGCTGGACATCTGGGCGCTCCTGCCCCAGACCAACTGCAAGCAATGTGGCGAGTCCACCTGCATGGCGTTCGCGGCCGCGTTGCTGCAACAAAAACGGTCGCTCACCGAATGTCTGGCATTATCTGCCGACCCATCATTTGGTGAACGGCGAGCCACGCTGGAAGCAATGTTGTGAAAGAAGAAGATTGAATGGCACAGCAAAAACGAAAAGTTTTATTTCTATGCACAGGAAATTCCTGCCGCTCGCAAATGGCGGAGGCGATTATCAATGCGCGGCTCGGCGAGACGTGGCAAGCATTCAGCGCAGGGACAAAACCTGCTGGTTATGTTCACCCCAAGGCTTTGGAAGTTCTTGCAGAGATTGGAATTCAACATGTAGGGAAGTCAAAACTTGCTGATGAATTTAAAGGCGAGAATTTTGATCTCGTAGTCACAGTCTGTGATTCGGCGGCGGAGGAATGTCCCGTCTGGCTTGGAAAGGGAAAGCGCGTGCATCATAGTTTTCCCGATCCTGCTAAAGCCGAAGGGACAGATGAAGAAGTGATGAATGTTTTTCGCGCTGTGCGCGATGATATGTTGAAGAATATCCTAGATCTGCTCGAATCCTGGCCCGATGTTAATTCCAATCCATCTTGATGAGGAGAATTATGGCTGAACAATCAAAGTCCGAAAAAACAGAAAGACAACATAAATAACACAAAATAGGAGAAAAAATGACTGACATGGCGAACACAACAAATCAAAAGCAGCCCAAACTCGGTTTGGTCAGCAAACTCTTGCCTTTATGGATCATCCTGGCGATGGCGATTGGTTTGCTCTTGGGAAAATTTCTTCCACAAGTTGGCAAGGCTTTGCAACCAGGGATTCCCTTAGGCCTCTTTATCATGATTTACCCGGCAATGACCAAGTTGAAACTTGGCGAGGTCAAAAGCGCTGTGAAAGACTGGAAACCAGCCGCAATTGTGATATTTTTCAACTACGCCTTCAACCCCTTCCTGCTTTACTTGATCGGTTGGGTATTCCTACGCAACTACCCCGATCTGTGGACGGGTCTGGTTTTGCTGGGTGTGGCTCCTTGTATTGCGATGGTGCTGGTATGGACTGATCTTGCGCGAGGCAATGGTCCTTTGGGAATTGTGTTAATGGCATGGAACTCGCTGATCCAAATCTTTACCACTCCATTTTTTATCTGGCTGATTCTGGGTACGCACGCTTCTGTCGATATCAGGTTAATTGCTCAAAGCGTTTTGTTGTATTTAGGCTTACCTTTATTGACGGGTGTCCTTTCAAGGAATTGGATGATAAAGAAAAAAGGCGAGGAATGGTTTACGAAAAAGGCTGTTCCTATCCTGGATGATGTGCAGCTTGTCGCATTAATTTTGACGCTAGTGGTTATGTTTGCCCTCCAGGGTGACGTGATCTTGCAGCACCCCGAATTAATCTACCTGATGGCAGTGCCCTTGATCCTTTTCTTCTTCTTGCTGTTCTTCAGCGTATTAATGGTCAGCCGCAAAGTTGGTTTTTGCTATGCCGATTCAGCAACCACTGCATTCCATTGCACAGGCCGCAACTTTGAGTTAGCCATTGCAATCGCATTGACTGCATTTGCCTCACGCCCAATGGTGGGTGTGTCAACGGTAATTGGCCCGCTGATCGAAGTGCCATTAATGTTAACCATCGTCTATCTTGCCAGAAAATTTGAGTGGAAGCTGTTCCGAACGAATACGGCTGGCGCTTGCGGAGCACAGGAGTTGAAAGCCAAACAAGAACAAATTTAAATTGGCAGTTGCAGTTGCAGTCTTTGGAATAAATTCTGGCGCGGCTTTTGCGGCGGTCATCGGTCCGTTGATCGAAGTGCCGGTGATGATCGGGTTGGCGAATGTGGCGTTTTTCTTCCAGAAGAAATATTTTGGCGGAAAACGTCTATCCACCGGATAAAAAATTAGTCAAGTAAATTTTATACGCCAAATATAAAAAAGACATCCGAGTTCGCGAACTCGGATGTCTTGATTTATAAACTGCTTACATTTCGCTTGTCATAATGAACATAGGCTTTGACCCAAAGTTTTCATATTTTGGACAATACCGCTTGGTATCGTAAAAGCGATTTACATCCACAACCTTTTTTGTCGAAGTGATTACATCCAATGGTATATCGCCATAACAGCCATTCTTCAATACCACCAGCCTGCCATGCGTGCCGCCTAATATAAGGTCAAGCGCCAGATTTCCAAACGCCATCGGGACAATCGAGTCAATCGCGTCCGGGTCGCCGCCGCGTACCAGATAGCCAAGTTTCTGGGTGACAACGTCTACGCCGCCTTTGCTATACTTTGGCGAAATCTCCTTGATCTGCGCCGAAACCAAATCACCGATGCCGCCCAGCTTGGCATGACCGTAAGCGTCAGTTGAGTGGTCTGTAAAGACCATGTCTCCGCCTTCATACATTGCCCCTTCCGAAATAAGCGCTACCGAGTAATGGCTGGAATTGGCTTCGCGATCCTTAACCAATAAATCGGTCAAATGGTCAACGCTGAACTTATACTCAGGGATGACGCAACGGTGCGCGGCGCCAGCCATCGTCGGCAGCATAGCCGTAAAGCCGGCATAACGCCCAAAGACTTCAAGAACAAGAATACGTTCGTGCGAACCGGCAATTGTCCGCAGACTGTTGGTAAGTGAAATCGTGCGGGTTACACAAGTGCTGAAACCTATACAATAATCCGTGCCGGGTACATCGTTATCCATCGTTTTGGGAATGGCAATTACCTTAAAACCTTCCTTATGCAGGCGCACTCCATAACTAAGAGTATCATCGCCGCCGATGGGAATCATGTAATCTATTCCCAGAAAAGCAAGATTTTTAAGTATCTCCGGCGTCAAGTCATTTTTTTCTTCGACATATTTATCTTGCAAATGTTCAGGCACATTTGTCTTCTTGACCTTTGCGGGATTTGTACGCGAAGAATGTAGGAATGTGCCACCGGTACGACCTGCGAGATGCACAACCTCTTTTGTCAACACCTGAAAATTATTGCTGTTATCCGCGTCTTTTTCACGGATAATATCCATCAAACCGCCCCAGCCTCGGCGAATTCCAATCACCTGATACCCTTCACGCAAAGCCCGGATGGTTACGGCGCGGATCGCGGGATTTAATCCCGGCACATCGCCGCCGCCAGTTAAAATTCCGATCACACCCTTTGGTTTGTTTGCCATTTCAGCCTCCGTTTTTTATTTATATTTTCTTCGTAATTATAATCAGACACGTGCTTTTTTTAATAGGATGTAAATCACGGTCAACATCTGACCGAAAACCTGAATCGCTTCGAATAAATTTGATCTCGGCGTTATCCTTCCCCAAGTTCCGCGACTGGTTCCATGGCGCGGTGCGCGATATAGTTTTCAATCCAAAAAATAATGAGCGCGACCCAGACAATGCCAAAACCGATCAAATGCGCGCGGTCGAAAGGTTCTTTATAAATAAATACGCCCAATGCAAATTGGATGGTAGGCGCAATATATTGAAGCACGCCGAGCATGGTTAGTGGAATACGCTGTGTGGCGGAAGCGAACAAGAGCAAAGGGACGGTTGTCACCACGCCCGCGCCAATCAGAAGAAAATTGACCGATGTCGTATCATGCAGGAATGCGCCTGTGCCGTTGATTTCGGTAAAGATTAAATATGCCAGCGCGGGCAGGAAAAGAATCCCGGTCTCTAGCGTGAGTCCGTAAAGCGAGCCAAGCGGCGCAAGTTTTTTGATGAGACCATAAGTGGCAAATGAAAACGCCAGCGTGAGCGCGATCCATGGCGGGCGGCCGTAAACAAAAGTGAGATAGCCCACGCCGATGGCAGCCAGTCCAATGGGAATCCATTGCGCGAGACGCAAACGTTCATGCAGAAAAATAACTCCCATCAACATGCTCAAAAGCGGATTGATAAAATAGCCGAGACTGGTCTCGACAATAAAGCCTTCATTCACAGCCCAAACATATACCAGCCAATTAATGCCGATGAACAGCGCGGCAATAAAATAAATTCGAATCGTGCGCGCATTGATCGTGGAACGAAAATCTTTCCATTGTTTGGCGAGGAAGATCGCCAGCATAAGCAAAATGAACGACCAGCCGATGCGATGGCTGATCAATTGCATTGCTGGAATGTTATGCAATAATTTCCAATAAATAGGAAAGAACCCCCACAATGCATACGCGCCGATGCCGTATAGCATACCGTTTTTATTCATCTATCTCCTTGTGGAATGGACTATTATAACTTCCTCAAATACCATCTGCCTGAAACCATCTCGCGCACTTCGCGGGCGAACTCGCCCGCGCTGGGGTAGCGGTCATTGGGATTTTTGGCAAGCGCTTTGCCGACAATCTCCTGCCAGACTTTAGGAATGTTTGAACGGATCAAGTGAATATCCGGCACCGGTAAATTCTTTTGCGCGTTGACAAAACCGGTCATGGATTCGGCTTTGAAGGGTAATTCGCCTGTAAGCAAACGATACAGCACAATACCCAGAGAATATACGTCCGCGCGCCCGTCAATTTTTCCCTCATCCATTTGTTCGGGACTCATGTATGCGGGTGTGCCGACCAGCCACGTGCCTGCTTCGTCGGTAAGCGTCATGGATTTGGCAATGCCGAAATCGGTGAGAAAGGCTTCGTTTTGCGAATCAAATAATATATTGGATGGTTTGATATCGCGATGGATGATATTGCGCGCGTGGGCGGCGTCAAGCGCTTCTCCAATCCTGCTGAAGAGATGCGCGATGTCGGTCATCTTCATTTCGTTCTGTTTGAGGCGGTCTTCCAATGTTCCGCCTGACATATAACGCATAACAATGTATGGCTGCGCGTCATGCCATCCAAAATCGTAGACCGGAACAATGTATGGATGTTCCAGCGCGGCAATGATCTCAGCTTCGTGCTGGAAGAATTCGCGGAAGATGTCATCGTCAGCGCGTTGATTGATCAACACTTTGACAACGACGCGCCTCTGCATAAATGGATCGTTCGCGAGAAAGATCACGCCCATTCCGCCGCGGGTCAATTCTTCTTCGACCTCGTAGCGTCCGATTGTTGAAACGGTCATTGATCTCTCCTCATAAATAAACTTTACTGCTTCCTGAATGTAAAGGCGTTTCATTGCCTGTTTTTTCAGGAGTATACACCAAACAAAAAAGAATAATCTAAAATGCGTTTGAATCAACGCATCAAATTCTCTTCGCATGGATTTACTGATTGATATTCGCGGCAGATGAATGGGTGTGGCGATGGTGAATATCCGGCATGTGATGGTGTTCATGCTCGCGACAAAGATGTTCATGCAAGTGTGAATGTGAACGGACGTGGATTCCGCTTTCACCATGATCGTGTCCATGATGCCCATCGTCATGATTATGAGCATGTTCATGAACACTTGCTTCATGACTGTGAAGATGAGCATGTTGTTCGTAAACCAGAAATATCGTACCGGCAACCATGAGCGGAATAGCAAGCAAAAACATGAAACTTGTCGTTTCATGGAACAGAAAAAGCGATATGGCTATTCCAGCAAAAGGAGCGGAGCCGAATAACGCGCTTGTTCTAGCCGCTCCAAGTTCGCGCATTGCCCGAATAAACAAGGTAATGCTAAGTCCATAACTCATGCTTCCCAATATCATTGCTCCCAGCAAAATATTCCAAGCGGGGAGCCGATTTCCCAGCATGATTGCAAGCGCCAATGAAAAAGTCCCGGCAACCAAACCTTTGATCGTTACGATTGTCAAAGGGTCTTTTGCGGAAATATTTCTGGTTAAGTTATTATCAATACCCCAAAGTACACATGCCGCCAGGATTCCGAATGCTCCAATAGAAAATCCCCATTCAGAGCTTGGATTTACCGAAAGAATAATGCTTGCTAAAGTTATCGTTATGATTGCATACCAAGCGCGGGAGCTGACTGCTTCCTTGAATGCAAGCGCGGCTATTATCGTAGTGGCAACGCTTTCAAAATTAAGCAACAAGGATGCGGTTGCCCCGGGAGTGTCGCGCAAACCAAATAACAGGATAATAGGAGCCATAATGCCGCCTGCCAGAGTTGCGCCTGCCAGCCATATAAAATCCTCTTTCTTAATCATCGCTTCAGCGTTCACAGATGATTTTCCCACCAGTTGTAGGGCTTTAATGATGAGTAGACCAAAACCACTGCCGAGATAAAGAAAAGCCGCCAATAATACCGGTTCAATTTCGCCTAGTAATAATTTGGCAAGAGGCGCGCTTGCTCCAAATAACACAGCGGCAGTTAATGCCAGAAATATAGAATAGATATGGGTTCGTTTCATAATTCGCCGCTTAGCGCTCTCCCAATTCCTCGCCAAAATCCACCACTTCCTTGATCAATTTCAACGTTTCTAGCGCTTCATCTTCATCCATCAAGCTGATGGCAAAGCCAACGTGGATGAGCGCGTAATCGCCCAATTTAGCTTCGGGTACATAGGCAAGGCATACTTCCTTGACCACGCCGCCGAAGTCAATTTTTCCCATTTGAAAATCGTTGCGTTCGTAAATCTCCGTAATTTTTCCGGGAATGCCCAGACACATATCATCCTGCCTTTCTAAATTATTTCGCGCTGACGGTTCGTCTTTCGCTCACCGAGTCGAAGCGCATCTACGAAATTGTCCTTCGACCCTTCGATAAACTCAGGGCATCGCTTCGCTCAGGACGCATGGTTGGAAATAACCGCCTGTCCCAAAGCAATGCCGCCATCATTGGCTGGCGTTTGACGGTGGACATATACTTTGAAACTATTTTTTTCCAAATCGGCAACGGTCAATTCAAATAGTAGTTTATTTTGCCACACACCGCCGGAAAGCGCCACTTCATTAAGTCCGGTTTGCTCGCGGACGCGGCAGGCAACATCCACGCTCAGCGCGGCGATGGTCTTGTGGAAACGAGCGCCGATTAATTCGGGCGGTTGATTCTTGCGGATGGATTTAATCACAGCGGCAATTAATTCTTTTAGCAGGATAGTATTATTTTGCAGGCGATATGGATATGGTTCGGCGCTCGCGCAGCGGATTCTTGCCAGCGCTTCCAATTCGATCGCGGCTTGTGCCTCGTAGGAAACTTCCGCGCGTATTCCTGCCAACGCGGCGACCGCGTCGAACAGTCGTCCCATGGAAGATGTATTCACTGTGTTCAAGCCTTTCTCCACTTGTAAACGGACAACATCCACCGCCTGCGCGTCAAGCGTACGCATGAACGGCAAATCGGAAATATCCAGTCCCAGCGCATGAGCATAACCTACAGCAATTCTCCACGGTTTGCGGATTGCCGCGTCACCGCCAGACAGCGGCAGATATTCCAAATGAGCAACGCGTTCAAAGCCCGCGTAATCAGCTATCAAAATTTCGCCGCCCCAAATGGCGCCATCTATACCGTAGCCGGTTCCATCAAACGCCAATCCGATGACTTTGCGGTTATCCAATTCGTTATCTGCCATGCAAGCCGCGATGTGCGCGTGATGATGTTGAATGGGTACAAGTTGAAGATTTGAAGAGTGAAGGTTCGCCCATTGAGTCGTAAAGTAACCTGGGTGCATATCACAGGCAATGATCTCCGGCTGGATTCGGAATAAGCGCGATAAATGTTCAATACCTTGTTCAAACGAATCATACGTTTCGACATTTTCCATGTCGCCGATATGATGACTGAGAAAGGCATATTTATCGCGCATCAAACAAAATGTATTCTTCAATTCACCGCCGACAGCCAGCGTGGGTTTTGTCTCAAAAGGCAGACGGACAGGATAAGGAGCATAGCCGCGGCTTCTGCGAAGATAAACCGTAGATGGTGGACGGTCTACTCGTACCACCGAATCATCACAGCGGATATGAATATCTCGGTTGTGTAGTAAAAACGCGTCAGCTAGTGGAGCCAGTCGTTCGAGCGCGTCTTCGTTGTCGGTGGCGATTGGTTCTTCGCTGAAATTTCCGCTGGTCATCACCAATAACGGCGGCGCCGATTCTTTCGTCATAATGGAATCGTTTTGGTTAAGGAGCAGAAGATGCAAAGGTGTATAAGGCAGCATCATGCCAACGGTATCAAGCATCGGGGCGATAGAATCGAGCAGAGAAATGTTCGGGCGGCGCGCCAGTAATACAATCGGCTTTTCTCTACCAGCCAGCAAGTTCCGTTCTGCATCTTCGAGATAACAGATTTTTTCCACTGTGGCGATGTCTGCCGCCATGAGCGCGAACGGTTTCCCCACGCGTCCTTTGCGGCGGCGCAATTCATCCACAGCAACGGAGTTCGCCGCGTCGCAAGCCAAATGAAAACCACCCAGCCCTTTGAGCGCCACGATGCGTCCTTCACGCAACAGGCGTCTAGTTTTTAGCAAAGCCGCGTGATTCGTCGTCTGCTCCGATTCGCCATTAATTATCAACCAAACATTTGGACCACATTTGGGACAAGCCACCGGCTGAGCATGAAATCGCCGGTCAAGCGGATTTTCATATTCGCCGCGGCAATTCGGGCAAAGCGTAAAACCTGCCATGGTTGTAGATGGACGGTCATAAGGAATATCTTTAATGATCGTGAAACGCGGTCCGCAATTGGTGCAGTTGATAAACGGATACAAATAACGGCGGTCATGCGGATCGAAGAGTTCGCGTTCGCAGTCGGCGCAAACAGCCACGTCCGCGCTGATGGGTTGGAACGCGCCCGAGATTGAAGTTGACTCATGAATTTCAAAATTCTTGTGGATGTCTGCGCCCTGAACTTCGGTTACATCGAGAGAATCGATTTGGGCGAGAGGCGGTTTTTCATCCCGCAATGCGGACGCAAACGCCTGTAAGCTGGATTCTGTTCCCTGGACTTCTATCTCCACCCCAGCCGATGTGTTGCATACCCAACCCATCAAATTATGACGAATCGCCAATCCATAAACAAACGGGCGGAATCCGACTCCCTGCACGATACCAGTAATGTGAATATGATGGGTTTTCATAACTGTGTTAATTCGTCCTGAGCGAAGCGATGCCCTGAGTTTATCGAAGGGTCGAAGGACAGGTCTACCAGATTTTTGAAACTATTTTCCTTTTACTTGTTCCACCAGCCAATCAGCCCAAGCATCCATGCCTTCGCCGGTTTTAGCTGAGACAGTAAATGTCACCACACCGGGGTTGAGAATTTCCACGCCTTGACGGAAGTAATCCATGTTGAAAGGTACATAAGGCAAAAGGTCAATCTTACTGATGACTAACGCTTGCACGCCTCGATACATACCGGGATATTTATAAGGTTTATCATCGCCTTCGGGGATGGACGCCACCAGCGCGTTGATGTGTGTGCCAAGCGCGAAACTCGCCGGACAAACCAAATTACCGACATTCTCCACGATGACCAGATCAAGTTCATTAAGCGGAAGCGCTGGTAAAGCTTTGGAAATCATCACTGCATCCAAATGACAATCGCCGCCGGTGTTGATTTGCACGGCAGGTAATCCAGCCGCGGCGGCTTTGTCCGCGTCAATGGATGTGGCTAAATCGCCTTCGATAACGCCCATCCGCAGACGACCGCGTAAAGCGTCAAGTGTCTTGATGATGAATGTGGTTTTACCCGCGCCGGGCGACGCCATAATATTAATGGCGAATACGCCCGCTTTATCAAACGCGTCACGGTTTTCCTGCGCCAAACGGTCATTGGCAGACATAATATTTTCAACAATGGAAACGCGTTGAGTCATGGTACTCCTTCAATTTGATCTCTTGGCAATTGTATCCCAACTAAATGGCATTTATTTCTTTTAGCAAGTCAAAAACTTGTTGGACGGCTATTGGCATGGCGGCGGCGATGATAGGCGATAATTCCTCTTTGAAATCATAAACATGCTTTGCCTCAATCGCCACTACATGCACATCTTTATCGGCAGGCAGGCTTGCTTCCAATTTTCGTCCCATGTCAAGTGCTGTTTTAAGCGAGGCATCGTGCGCCGCAGAAGTGTGACCATAAGTTAAGTCAACCAAATCTTCCAGAGTAAAGACAATCACCGAGCCTTGCGGATGCTGACCGGTATTAAGTGAATCGATCAGGATGACATATTTATAACCGATCATACGCTCCATGAGACTCAATCCGCCCAAAGCAAGACAATCTACTTCGATGTTTCGTTCAGACTTCATCAAGCGTGATTCCACTTCACGAGCCGCGACCCAGCCCGCGCCATCGTCGCCCAGAATCGGATTACCGAGACCAATCACCAGCGTTTTTTCAGATAACATTCCTGCTCCAAATTAATAAACAAGGATGGATAACCATACGTCATCCATCCTTGTTTTCAATACTTGTACCAGAATATAACTGTATTTTCAATCCTAATCAACAAACTGCTTCAATACATCCACCACTTCGCCGTCCGCGTTATGGATGGTAATTTCCAACGGCATCTGACCGGGCAGGGAATGTGTCGCGCAGCCAAAGCATGGATCATAAGCGCGGAACGCCATCTCAACCATATTCAGCAAGCCTTCATTTACTTTTCCGCCTTTAATTAAACTTTGCGCCGCTTTGGTGGTTGACATTTGAATCGGCGCGTAGTTGTTGGTGGTGCCAACGATCAAGTTGGCTTTGGTTACCACGCCGCGTTCATCGGTCCAATAGTGATGAGTCAAAGTGCCGCGCGGCGCTTCGACAATTCCCACGCCCTCGGTCGGAGTGGCGGTTGGAATGGTATGGAAGTTTGGCGAGGTAATCTCAGGATCGGTTGCCAGTTCCACCCAGCGTTCGGCGGCATAGAGCAATTCGATTAGGCGCGCCCAATGAATCGCGAGTCGCTGGTGTACCGGTTTACCGCCCAGAGTTTTGTAGAACTTGTCGTATTCTTCCTGGGCGCGCGGAGTTGCCATGCCATCGGATGCATTAAGGCGTGAGAGCGGAGTCGCCATATAAACGCCAGAGTCTTTGCCATCTACAAAGCCCTTCCAACCGACATTCTTGAGGTAGGGAAACTTTAGGTAAGTCCAGGGTTCGACATGCTCGGCGATGTGGTTAACATAATCCTTCGGTTCGTATTTTACAAATTCCTTACCGTTCGGACCGACCACGCGCACTTTGCCATCATAAAAGTTAACCTTGTTGTTCGCATCCACCAATCCCATGTAATAAGTTTTGTGGGTATATACATCGCCAACGATCAAGTCCAGATAGGTCTTGTTGCTCAGTACAATATCATTGAAGGCTTTTAGTGAGAACTGGGCAAACTCAATAGCCCAATGACCCATCTCTTCAATTTCTTTGCGCTGTTCTTCGGTGATACCCTTGGTCAAACCGCCGGGGATGGATGTGCAGGGATGTACTTTGCGTCCGCCGATCATTTCGACAACAGTATGTCCGTACTTGCGCATCTGGATAACTTTGCCGCCGATTTCCAATCCAACCTTGTGAATGACGCCCAGAATATTTCGTTCGGCAACCGGGGCATCGGGTCCCATGATGAAATCTGGTCCGCCCAAAGCATAGAAATGGGTGGTATGGTCGGTGGCATAGAAGGCGCTATAAAGCAACTCGCGAAGTTTTTTGCCGGTAGGCGGGACTTCGACTTTGTAAACCGCGTCCGCGGCTTTGGCGGCTGCCATGTGGTGCGCTTCGGGACAAACGCCGCAGATGCGATTGGTTATCAATGCCATTTCTTCGATTGGACGACCAACCACAAAGCGTTCAAATCCGCGTAATTCTGGAATTTGGAAATAAGTGTTGGCGACGTTGCCTTCTTCGTTCAGGAAGATCTCGATCTTGCCATGACCTTCCAAGCGGGTGATTGGATCAATTGTAATCCGTTGCATTGTTGCCTCCACTAACTACCATTAGATTGATGATGCGCAGATTTACTGCCGCGCAACAGTGAACCAGCCAGGTTGAAGCGATAGAACTGACCCGCCGGGTCTACCAAGCCGTCTAGAATCTGATCAATCTCTTCGGGCTTTTCGCTGTCAATGACTGAAGCGAAAGCGGAAATCAGACGCGCGCCATAATCCACCACGCCTTCAGCAGGACCGTAACAACCGATACATTGCGCGCCCGCGCTTGGACAGCGGGCATTACAACCACTACGTGTGGCTAGACCGTTGCACGGGATGCCCTGTTCAAGTAGGCAAAGTTCAGGATCGGTATGGGTGAACTGGATTCGTCCGAATGCCTTGATCAACTTCTCGTTACGTTTGCGCGTACATTCATCGCAGACGGTGGAATTGCCAGCGCCGATAGTCGCGCCTTTTGGAGGTAACTGAGCGCTGCCTTGCAGCGCGGCGATCACCAATTCCACCACCGCCGTAATCTGATGTGATTCAGGCGGACAGCCGGGCATGTAGTAATCCACATCTACGACCTGATCGAGAGTCTTCAGCATCGGGTTCATGGTGGGAATATGCAAGGCGCCTTCCGGCGCATCATACGATGTCTGTGGGCGCAGATTTTTGGGATTGTCTGTGCTTAGAGTGGTAAAAGCCGTATCAATGAGTTGGTCAACGGTGGAGAAGTTGCCTAAGCCTGGGATACAACCTTCGCAGGCACAGGAACCGAACGCAACCATGATCTTGGATTTCCTGCGAAGTAGTTTGGCGATATGTTCATTCTCGTCGTTACGCATCCCACCGTTGAACAGGCACAAGGTGATGGAACCATCTTCCATGGCTTCCACATCCTTGTACTTGGCATCCATGGCGACGGGCCAGAATACAACTTCAAAGTTTGCATCCACATCCAGGATTTTTTCATGGATGTTCAGAACTGAGATTTCACAGCCGCCGCAGGAAGCAGCCCAGTACATGGCGAATTTTGGTTTGCTCATGCCTTCACCTCCGCTTCAGCCGGTTGACCGTTGACCACAGACAATAGCACATGGTCTGCGATTTGTGGCCTTCGATCTGCATTCCAATTTAATGGACCCAGCGCTCTGACCTCTTCGACAAACTTGTTAATTTCGTTGGCGAAGATTTGACCTTCCGCCGCCGAAGCCCACAGCAGTTTCAATCGTCCGGGCTCAATTCCCATCTGCACCAAGACGCGTTTCATTAGGTGATAGCGGCGCATGGCTTTATAGTTTTGATTCACGTAATGACAATCGCCGGGATGACAACCGGAAATAAGCACAGCGTCGGCGCCGCCAGCAAAAGCCTTGAATACAAAAGTTGGATCAAGACGCCCGGAACACATTAGGCGGGTAAGCCTCACATTCGGGGCATATTTCATTCGGGCAATTCCAGCCATATCGGCGGCGCGGTATGAGCACCAGTTGCAGGTGAAGCCGATGATGACAGGTTCAAAGGGTTTGGTTTCTTCAGTCATAGTGATTCCTTAGCAGGCGAAACGGGGACCGTTACGCGACCGCTGTCTCCTTTTTTTTGTCCAGAGTCAAAAGCAACAAACCTTCAATCTGCGATAGGATTTGTTCGTTGGAGAAACCTGTGCCGCTGATGGCGCCCGCCGGGCAGGCAGTTACGCAAGTGCCGCAACCTTGGCAGAGAGCCGGATTAACTTCGCTGACCATTTTATCTTCGTGGAACAGAATGGCAGTGAACGGGCACATGGTATTGCAAATACGGCAACCGGAGCATTGCTCCTCGTGGATGGTGGCGCGTATCGGTTCGAGCGCGATTTCCTTCTGCTGAATTTTGCCCAGGATGCGAGCCGCTGCGGCTGCGCCTTGTGCGACACTGGCTGGGATGTCTTTCGGACCCTGCACACAGCCTGCAATGTAAATACCATCGGTCATGGTCGCGACAGGGTCAAGTTTGGGATGTCTTTCGATTAACCAGCCATCCGCGCTACAGGAAATACCGAACAGTTTGGCGACTGCCTTCGAGTCATAACGAGGCTCAAGACCTGCGGATAAGATTACCATATCCACCGGAATACGGCGCTGTTGACCGATCAACGTATCTTCAACTTGGACGATGAGCTTGCCTTCTTCACCCGGATTGCGTGCCGCGTCGGTGACTTCAGCCACCTTGCCGCGTACAAACAGAGTTCCTTCTTCGATCAAACGCTGATAGAACTCGTCGTAGGCTTTGGCTGGGGTGCGGATGTCAATGTAGAAGTTGTATACCGTTGCGCCGGTCTTCTCATGGACAAGATGAGCGAATTTCAGACTCTGCATACAGCAAATGGATGAACAATAGTTGTTGTAATTTTTATCGCGTGAGCCTACGCAGTGAACAATGGCGACACTCTTGGGTGTGGTTTTACCATCGCGCAAGACAATGTTGCCGCCTGTTGGACCGGCGGAGTTACTCAAGCGTTCAAATTCCATGCTGGTGAATACGTTCGCCAATCGCCCGTAACCGTAGTTTGTGACACGGCGGGCATCGAACAGATCCCAGCCAGTGGCTAGGATGATGTTACCAACCTCAACGGTTATGATTTCATCTTTCTGGGTGAAATCAATGGCTTTAGTCGGGCAGAACTTCTCACAAGCCTTGCAGGTACCTTTGACGAAGTAGGTGCAATTGATATCGTCAATGACTGGATACTTTGGTACAGCTTGTGGGAAAGGAGTGTAGACTGCCTTGCGGTAGCCGAGACCAGCCTCGAATTTATCGTCAATAACTTTTTTCGGACACTTCTCCCAGCAAACGCCGCAACCGGTGCAGTCTTTTGTCTTGACATAGCGCGCGCGTTTGTTAATGGTGACGGCGAAGTTGCCCACATAACCGTCCACTTTCTGAACTTCGGAATAGGTCAGCATGGTAATGTTGGGATGATTACCGACATCCACCATTTTTGGTGTTAAGATGCAAGCCGAGCAGTCCAAGGTGGGGAAGGTCTTGTCGAACTGAGCCATGTGCCCGCCGATGGATGGTTCGCGTTCCACCAGATAAACTGGGAAGCCGGCATCCGCGATTTCGAGAGCGGCTTGAATGCCGGCGATTCCGCCGCCAACGATCAATGTAGCTGGATGGATTGGGACATACAGCGGTTCAAGCGGTTCGTGATGCACCACACGCGCTACGCCTCCGGATACGATGGCTTTAGCTTTTTCGGTAGCCGCGACTTTGTCAGTATGTACCCACGCATCCTGTTCACGGATGGAAACTAATTCGCACAAGTAGGGATTCAGACCAGCGCCTTTGCAGGCATTGCGAAAAGTTTTTTCGTGCAGATGAGGAGAACAAGCCGCCACCACCACGCGCGTCAGTCCCTGTTCTTTGATATCCTTTTGGATTAGTTCCTGTCCCAAACTGGAACACATGAACTTATAGTCGCGCGAGACGACTACACCTTGATCGATTAAGTTTTCGCCAGCCCACTTGCTGACTTCGCCGACATTGACAACCCCGGCGATATTTGAACCGCAGTGGCAGATGTATACGCCAACGCGTTCTTTTGCCCCCGCTGTTTTTTTTGTGTTGGATTTATTTTCATCGGCGCTCATTTGCTCACCTCCTTATTACCGATAGTATTTTTTTGTCCGGTTTTCGTACGCGGCGGCGGCATGGGTAAGCCGGCCGGTTTCTTCGGTTCGGGTTTGATGTCTTCTGGAATCGGGGTATGGACTCCGATTCGTTTCATCGCTTCGTGAGCGCTGACAAATTCCGAGCCGAAACCGAGTTTTTCGGATTTTTCGCCGAACGCCAATCCCATCAATTGGGTGAAGAATAAAATCGGCATCTTGTAATTGGTTTTGAAATAGCCATTCATCTGGCTTTGGAAGGCGTCCAGATTCATCTGGCACATTGGGCAGAGCGCCACCATTACGTCAGCCTTGTACTCATCGGCGGAGGAAATCAATCGGCGGATTAACTCGAAGGCAGTTTCGGGACCGATCTGAGTCATGTGTCCGCCGCAACAGGCTGTCTTAAGCGGGAAGTCAATCACTTCAGCGCCTAGGGCACTCAACAGATCATCCAGTTCGGTTGGATGCTCGCTATCAGAGTAGCGTTTTCCATAATCCGGGCGAGGCAACATGCAACCGACGTACGGAGCTACGCGTAGACCGGTCAGGGGTTTGACCACCTTGGCTTTGACCGCGTCCAGACCGATGTCGTTCAGAACAACATCCAGCAGATGGCGCACAGATAATTCGCCGGGAGTGTAATGTAACCCGCCGGCGGATAAGGCTTCATTAATGCTTTTTCCGAAAGCCTTATCTTCGTTCATATAGTGATCGGCTTTGGATAGGTTCAGGTAGCAGGCAGAACAGGGCGCGACGACTGTCTTTGAGCCATTAGCCTGCTTCTCAGCCAGAGCCAGGTTACGGGCAATCAGGGCATAAGCAGGCATCCGATCCAGGGAGAGGTATTCGGTCGCGCCGCAACAATTCCAGTCGTCAATTTCATTTAGTTTGATATCCAGGGATTTGCAAACGGACATGACCGAATGATAGTAGGCTTTAGCGCTGCTCTCCATTGAGCAACCGGGATAGAAGAGATAATCGCTCATGCGGCCTCCAGTTCTTTGGCGCGGTTCAGGATCTTCTTCAGATCATTTATGCCTTTGATGTGTTTCGGCGGCAGAGGCGACATGCCCTTCTTGGTCAACATGCCGATTGCCATGGGAGCCATATCCAGCAGGCGTGTGGCAAGCTTGACATGGGTCAGGCTGTGAATGCCAGCCAGTCCGATTTCGAAACTGCGCCCGTAATTCTCCACATAGTGAATAAATGTTTTGGAGAAATCGAAGGCAGTCGAATCCTGTACCATTCCGGATTCCAGAGCCATGTTCTTGAGTGTGTACATTACGTCGGTGATATGAATTTCCTGTGGACAGCGCACAGTGCAGTAGTAGCACGAAACGCACATCCAAGGGGTGTTGCTCTTCAACACATCGTCTCGCATTCCGGCCCGCAACATGGCGAAAATGGCGCGCGGGGTGTGATTCATGGCGCTGCCGGATGGGCAGGAGCCTCCACACGTTCCGCATTGGATGCACATTTCAATATGCGATTTACCGGGAGTACGCAATGACACTTCGTGCAGGAGAGCAGGATCCTCGCGCCTGGTTTGGCTAGAGGGGGGATCAACAACAGATACAGCGTTTGTCATAGAATTGCTCCACCTCGTGATAGGATTCCCCGCGCCCAACAAAAACGCAGGGACTGAATCTATTCTCCAGTATGTTTCTTTTTGGGATTAAATGCTAGTGGGAATAGTCATTTCTTTATGTGACAAATTTCCCAATATAATATATATTTCCATTCAGGTATAATCTTCTGACTCAGACAGAAATAGGAGTTCTCTAGTGGATTTTGCCAAACGGTTGGTCGCCTCCCGCCTTGGAAAAACAACAACCTTGAGATGACAAATTATTATGAATATCCTGCTCACAGGCGGACGTGCGCCCGCCACTCTCGAACTCGCCCGCGCGTTTTATAAAGCGGGACACACCATCTTTATGGCGGAGAGTTTGCGCGGGCATCTATCTGAACCAAGTAATGCAATCACAAAAAACTTCCTTGTCCCGCCGCCTCGCCAGCGAACATCCGCTTTCATCCACGCGCTCAAAACCATCATCGCCGAAAATAAAATTGACCTGCTCATTCCCACCTGCGAAGAAGTCTTCTACGTTGCAACGGGGCGCGGACAATTTCCATGCAAAGTCTTTGTTGAACCGATCAAGAAACTTAATCTCATTCACAACAAATGGGCATTTATCCTCAATGCCGTCGAATCTGACCTTTCCATACCCGAGACAATCCTCGTCGCCAATCAGGATGATCTGCTCCATGCTTTTGCACACTGGCGCGGATTGGTCATCAAACCGAATTATTCCCGCTTCGCCGCGCGGACCCTGATCCTGCCCACGTTAAAACAAGCCCTCGCCACGCTGACATTTGGAACGCATTGGATCGCGCAACCCTACATTGAAGGGACACAGATCTATACTTACAGCATTGTCCATAACGGACATATCACCGCCCACACCGCCTATCGTTCCTATTTTACTGATAGATATGGCGCAACAATTGCCTTTCAACACATGGATCATCCGGCTGTATTTAATTGGGTCAAAACATTTGTCGAAGCGAATCAATTCACCGGTCAGATCGCTTTTGACTTCATGGAAACCCCAGATGGGCAGATTTTTGCGCTTGAATGTAATCCGCTCTCAACCGGCGGAATCCACTTACTGGCATCTTCCCCAAAATTTACAGAATCGTTTCTCAATCCATCGCAAGATTGCATCACGCCATCGGGAAATATCTCGTACATGCTCTCAAGCGCCATGCTCATGTATGGATTGCCAGATTCCATTTCCAATGGAAAGTTTATCAAGTGGCTGTCCACATTTTTTTTCAGCAATGACGTGATTTTCAATGTAAAAGATATTAAACCATTCCTGCTTCAATTCAGAAACGCTCTTGCGTATTTGAAACTTGCGCGGCAATATCACATCACCGCGCTTGAGGCGTCTACATTTGATATTGAATGGAACGGGGAAACTAAAACTATTCCAGAACAAAGCGAGTAATACTTCGCATCCTTGTGATGCGAAGTGACTGTCATCTTTATAAATTACGGAACTTCATAAATGGTTACAAGTCCTTGTTGAAAAACCATCTTCAAGTGGGCGCGGAATTTTTCCTCTTGCACGCTGTAAGTTGTCCGTTCGAGAGAGCCGATATACACATAACGAATATTATATTTTTTCAAGACCTCGTTGGCGGTTTCCCATTTGGCGGTGGAATATAACAACCTGACGTCATCCTGACGAGAACCTTGTTCCGCGTATCCGCCCCGCCATTGACCTTCATGCCCGGGCCAGCCGAGGACGGTCTGGAGTCCGGTGTAAGTGGATATGCGCGCGTAGCCGCTATAACTTCCGCCAACCGCTTCGGCTATGACTCCGTCGGAAGCTGTTTGCAAAAACAAAATAGCGGAGGCCTCATCCGGATTCTCGCGCTTCACCCGATCAAAATCATCGAGGGTTAAACCGAAATCAGGCTTGAAGTTATTGGTTTTATTGAAGACGCTAAAAGCCGGATAGATCAACGATGCAAAAATGAGCAATCCTATCTCAACGCGGAATAACACATCCGCTATGCCGCGCAGATTTTTGAGAAGCATGGCAACGGCAAACGCGGCGGCGAGACTCAACAACATCCATGCTTGATAATAAAATTTGAAGATGGTATTAATCCGCCAGCCGAATTGGTCGCGCAGATAGATGAAATCCGGTCCGAGAATGAGGAGTGAGGCGAGGAAGATGAGGAGAAAGACGAAGGTATTAGACGGTGGGCGATGGACGGTGGACGATGAATCATTGTCAGTAGACAATAAATATCCAAAAGCAGGAATGAGAATGACGAGTAAAGTAATTAATCCGCCGATGTAGTTAAGTCTTCGGGTGAAGGCGGCTTTGAAAAGTTCGCCGATGGTCTGGATTCCCTGTGACGCCAGATATTGCGCGGCGATAATCGGTTCCTTGAATTGGACGATGAAGGCAAGCAACCATGAAATGCCCCACAGCAAAAACACAAAACCGATTACGAATGTAGCGCTTCGCAGCCAATTATTTTTTTTGTTGCCGCCAAACCAGAACAGATAAATAATTATAGGAAAAAATAAAGGCGCGAACATTATCCACAAATGCGCGCCGCGCGTTGGGTTGATCAAGTTGGGAAGAATACCGCCTGCTTGAGATGAAAAGCCAAAATAAAAAGGCAGGTAAAGCGCGATGGCAAGAACGGCAAGCGGAATCGCAAATAAGATTATGTCTTCAAAACGATCCCAATGCCAGCCATCTGCGCGGACGCGGAATAAGATGTAAGAGCAGACGATCAACGCGGCGGCAATGAGGATGTCCCAGGTATTGAGGAATGCCAGTCCGCCGAGGACGAGCGCCGCGAAGAGAAGGTCAACGGGCGATAAATACAGTTTCGCGCCGAACAGGTTCAAATCGCCGCGTGACGCGCCGAGGTAAATGTTGAATGCGACTGCGACCGCGAGCAATCCAAATGGAATGGCGAGAATGTGCGGATGTAAATCCCCAAGTAAAAAGGAGAAAAATGGGAACTCGTCAATGATCTCCTGCGCGTTACCGGCGAGGTCGTAATCCTGCACTACGCGCGAGGCGCGCCACCACCACCAAGAATTTTCGGGAATCCAATTAGATGATGCGGCAGGGACTTCGGTCAGGTCTTTGATGTCAAGCCATTTCCAAAAAGCCGCGCTGCGGATCGAGCCGCTTATATACAGAACATGAAAAAATCCCTCAAGATTGGAAACGATGAGGAGAAAGAGTGGGGCAAGAAGCGGGACGATGGGCGATTGACGGTCTGCGGTCAACGCAAGCAAGTTGTAAAGAATGCCGTACGCGCCGAGCGCGCCAAGTGCAAAGACCAGCGCCAGCATTAAGTTAAAAGCTATTGTGCCGGAAACAAGTGTGAGTTTGGCAAGCATGGCTGTAAGCAGATAGCCAAAATAATAATAAGAAATGGCATAGCCTGAAAGCCACGGGTCGCGCGGCGGGAATGTCGGTGAACGTAATATGCCGTTGATGAAAGCCAACTCCATCGGTTTTTCAGTGCCGAGTATTTCAGGATTTGCCGAACGCATAAATGCAAGCAAGGCAAAAGCGGATAGGAAAAGAATTTCCACTGTGATGATTAAACGGAAATTGGATTTTATGAAATTGATAATTGACGATTGACGGTTGACGACAGACCATGCGCTTAATGCAAGTAAGATGGCGATGGCAAGCAAGATTCCGCCTGTGTCATTTTGTGAAATGCCAAGCGATGTGAACAGCCAGAAAATATATCCCCAGATCAATAGACCTGCGGCGCGCGCAAGGCTATAGCCGCGATCTGCGAAATTTGGGAAGAGGCGATAAACCAGCGGAAAAGTCAGCCAGCCAAGTAGTGTGAGCAGGAAGTACCAGGAAATAAAGGCGGTCATTGGTTATCAGTTATCAGTTATCAGAGGGCAGTTATTAGAAAGTAGTGAAGCGGGAAGTTTTTGCGGCATGAATTAAATATATCAACGATAGCATTGATCTTTATCATACCATGAGCCGGTCTATGCCAAAATATTAAGTTGCTCAAAAGGTTGACAAACAATGCGCTTTGCATATAATCAGGAAAAATTAATAAAGGCTATGACGAGGACGAGTACGCGTTGAACGACGGTTCAGAGAACAGGCGAAGTGGTGAAAGCCTGTCCGTGATGACAACGCTGAATGGACCTTTGAGCTGCAAGATGAACGGACGAACCAAGTCCAAGTAGGCTGTGTCGGGACGCTCCCGTTATAGAGCTAGGGTATATCCATTTGGGCGTACCTGAAAAAGTGAGGCTGGCTTTTCCCGTTGCATCATAACGGGAATTTTTGTTAAAAAGCATAGGTCAGCCTAAGCTGGGTGGCACCACGGATGCAAGAGCATTCGTCCCTTTTTGGGATGAATGCTCTTTTTTTATTTTCATTCCTTACATCACCCTGCCTTTTTACAGCAGGGAAATAAAAAAGGAGAAAAAATGGAAACGATCAACGAAACAGGCAAAACAAAAGATGTCGAGCGCTCGCATATGCAAGAGCAAACATCTCTGCCAGTGGAAGATAGGTCTCTATCAGCCGAGCAGGTGTTGATACAACAAAAACCGCCGTCATTATTTGTGCCATAGGAGGCGCGATGTTTCAAATTACTTTTCACCCGCCTTGAAGGACAGATTGATTTACGATTTGCATTTTGGATTTACACAAATTTTCATAACACATCACAAGGAGATTATCATGTCCGATCAAACCCGCTTTACATTGAATGAAACGGATCTGCCAAAGTTTTGGTACAACATTAATGCGGATAGTCCGGTTCCACCGACCCCTGTCCTGCATCCCGGTACATTGGAACCTGTCACCCCGGAATTCCTGTCCGTGCTTTTTCCGATGGAATTGATTATGCAGGAAATTAGCGCTGAACGTTTTATCCAGATTCCTGAAGAAGTGCGCGAGATCTATAAACTTTACCGTCCCACTCCGCTGATACGCGCCCGTCGTTTGGAAAAGGCGCTTGGTACACCGGCGCATATTTATTACAAGAATGAAAGCGTATCATACGCTGGAAGCCATAAACCTAACACTGCCATTGCCCAGGCATTCTACAACAAAGCCGCCGGGACAAAAGCGCTCACCACCGAAACAGGCGCGGGGCAATGGGGATCGGCGCTTGCGTTCGCCTGTAACATATTTGACCTTGAACTTGAAATCTATATGGTCAAGGTCTCGTACAACCAGAAGCCTTATCGCCGTATTATGATGGAGGCGTATGGTTCAAAGGTTTTTGCCAGTCCCACAAACCGCACGGATTATGGACGCTCGGCGCTGGCTGAGAATCCCGATAACCCAGGGTCGCTTGGCATCGCCATCTCAGAGGCTGTGGAAGTCGCGGCTGCATCCAATGGCACAAAGAAATACGGTCTCGGCTCAGTTCTGAATCACGTGCTTTTACATCAGTCTGTGATCGGGGAAGAAGCCTTGAAGCAAATGGACCTGGCTAACGAATATCCCGATGTGGTGATCGGTTGTGTAGGCGGCGGTTCGAATTTCGCGGGTATCGCCTATCCGTTCCTTCGTGAGAACTTAAAAAATGGCAAGCGTACCCGCCTCCTGGCAGTCGAACCAACTGCAACGCCTTCGCTTACAAAAGGCATTTACGCCTTTGATTATGGCGATACGGCAAAGATGGCGCCGGTTGTAAAAATGCACACACTTGGACATGATTTCATTCCACCGTCCATTCATGCAGGCGGATTGCGTTATCACGGCATGGCCCCCAGCATCTGCGCCCTATACGATGCGGGTTATATTGATGCAGTGGCTGTTAAACAAATAGCTACGTTTGAAGCCGCCATACAATTTGCTCGCGCAGAAGGCATCATCCCGGCGCCGGAATCGGCGCACGCGATCCGTGCCGCGATAGACGAAGCGCTCGACGCAAAAGCCAAAGGTGAAAAACGTGTAATCCTGTTCAATCTCTCCGGTCATGGTCACTTCGATCTGCCTTCATATGAATCTTATTACAACGGTAAACTTGAAAATTGTGAATATCCCGTTGAGGCAGTGCAAGATGCAATGACAAAATTGCCGCAAGTATTACTCCCCGCATAAAAAACAGTCTTCTATAACAAAAAAGTCCGACTCTCACGAGCCGGACTTTTTGCTGGATTCTTTAAGAATTCTATAAATTGGAGACAACCAACCTTACTTTGATTCGGCTTCACCAAAAGCCATTACCATAATATGCTGGTTCAAAAAGCGCGGAGCCAGATCGCCATTCGGCGCCACTTGTCCCAAGGTATATCCGCCTGCAATAGGAACTTTGTTGCCGAGGATTTCCTGCACGGCGGCAATCTCCGCGCCTGGGTTAGCCTTAAGCAGCATTTGCCAAGCCATGTCCACCAGCACCAATACAAAGGCAGGTCTTATATTGCCAAGTTGCAGGAGAGCTTGTTGTGTGGCTTGTTGCGCGGCGCGGTCGCAAGCCGCGCGGCTGCCCACCAATAAATATGCATCCACGCCATCACGAATAGCGGCATTCATGCGGAAACTTCCATCTGCTTCCACGCGGATGGGCGCGCGTATCACCAGATCATCGCCTTGTTCCACGCCGAGTGGATATAGACGCGCCAGATAGTTCAGCGGCGGAAATGCCCAATCACGCGCGGCATAACCAAAGAGCTGAGCATAAGTCTCAGATGCCGGACGACCGTCAAGCGTCCTTAGCCAGAAGCCGCGCGAACGCGTCACTCGAAACTGACTCCCGACCGGGTCCCAGCCGTGAGCCGATCCAATTCCCACGCGAATGTTTCCGCGCATGAACATCGCCGCCAACGCACCGGAACCGGATTGATTTCCAGAGATCTGATAATTATTGCCGGTGTGCAGATCGCCGCCGGAAAGCGCGCCTATCAAAGGATAATTTCTGCCGGTCATCATGGCGCATAATTGTTCGGCATCGCCATTGAAACCGTCGGCAAAGAACAACATGCCTTGCGGTTGTTCGTGTGCCATGGAGAGTTGCATTAACTTGGAGCCGGTTTCACGTCCGCTTTGGGCATAGCCGGGCAACCAGTGCGCGTCTGCCTGGAAATCGCCGCTGAATAAAATAATGATCACTGAATTTGTGTGCAAACCGGTGGCGCTTAAACTGGCTGGGGCGCTAAAGCCGATCAGCGGCACATCGCCTAAAAGACTCGTGACTCCGTTAGCCACATCGCGGGCTTGATATTGATGCGATGCGATTAAGATTCCCATGTTTGGCGCGGCGGCGCCCATTTTATTAAGAGCTTGGTGCGTGGCTTGTAATCCAGCTTGACGACCATCCAATTCCTGAGTTTCACCGATAGATACTATTAATGCCATAAGAATTACCCTTCCGCTATGGGGACGGTGAAGTGAAAGGTTGTCCCATTGCGGAACTCACTTTCAAACCAAATTTTCCCGCCCTGCATTTCCACCAAACTTTTGGTGATGTTCAAACCCAAGCCGGTGCCGGGCGCTTCGCGCGCTTTTGAATCGTCAGAGCGGAAAAATTTCTGGAATATTTTTTGCTGGTCTTCCACGCTGATCCCAATTCCAGAATCTTTTACAGAGATATGCACTACGCGCGCGGCGCCTTCGCTGTCCCATTGATTATCAACCGCTTCCGCGCCGACCATTATTTTTCCGCCTTCGGGCGTGTACTTGTTGGCATTACTCACCAGATTGGTTAAGACTTGTCCCACACGCGTACCATCCGCCCAAATGCTGGGGAGTTGTTTCATGGACGCTATTGAAATTTCCTGTTTTTTATCTTCAAGTTGACGCTTGGTCGAGCGGATGACATCATCAATGAGGTCTTCTACTTTTGTGGCTTTAAAGTCAAGCCGCAAGCGTCCCGCTTCGATCTTGGAATTATCGTTAAGATCGGAAACCAGCGTGGACATTCGCTCGACGTTGGACCGGATCGTTTTCAGGAAGTTGGCTTGCATATCGCTGATCTGGCCGACTTTACCGCCTGCCAGTAATTCCGTATACCCTTTGATGGAAGTCATCGGATTCTTTAGTTCGTGCGCAACGAATGAAACAAATTCGCTCTTGGCAATATTTGCGCGTTGTACTTCGCCGAATAATTGCGCGTTCGAAATGGCAATGGCGGCATGGTCGCTTAAACGATATAGGAAGGGCGCTTCTTTTTCTTGTGTATCAACGCTGCTTTCCAGCATCAACAAACCGATAACTTGTAATTCGCGGCGAATAGGGACGACAAATTGAGAGACTGATGACGGCAAAATACCGGATCCGCTCCCAGGTTCAAAAACGATGCGCTGTGGTTGTCCGCTTTCTATAGCCGCTTGCATGGATGGCAATTCTATTTTTAGCGTGTGGTCAGAAAGAGTTGCCATATAAGTTTCATAGCCCTGGGAAGCCATGACTTGTAATCTACCCTCAATGAGCATTCCGATCAAACCGGCTTCAGCTCTCGATTGGCGCATAGCCCATTCGAGCGTAATACGCATGGCGCGATCTATTTCAAGACTGGCATTAAGTTCGCGGTCAATGCGCTGCATGACCGAAAGCTCTTCCACACGCGCAGCAAGTTCTTGATCTGTTAATGTATAAAGACGCGCGTTTTCAATGGCGACTGCCGCCTGACCGGCAAAAGCGCTCAACAGGTTTTGGTCATCTTCGACGAAAGGCAAGCCGTCGCGGCGGTTGATAACTTCAATAACGCCGATTACGCGGTCTTTGGCTTCGAGCGGCATTGCCATTAATGCGCGTGTCATAAAACCTGTTTGTTTATCTGTTCCAGAAAAGCGTCCTGCTGATCCCTGGGCATTGTTTTCGATGACGGCTCCGCGCTTTGTGACGGCGCGTCCCACAATACCACTTCCAGGCGGCAGACGTTTTCCAAGCAAATCTTTGGCTACAGGTCCGACTGTAACTTTGAAAACGAGTTCATCTGTTTGTTCATCAATCAGGAAGAGACTACCGGCTTCACAGTTCAAAATTCCCACCGCGTTTTCCAAAATATTTTGAAGCAGGGGTTCCAATTCAAGGGTGGAGGTTAACTGCCGGGTAACTTCATTCAATGTGGAGAGTTGATGCGCGCGTTGCTGGGTTTCCTGCAATAGACGAGCTTTGACAATGGCGCCGGCTGTTTGGTCTGCGATGGCGTGCAAAAGGTCAAGTTGTGCGCGTGTATAGGTTACAGAGCTATCCGCGTTGCCGACACTTAACGAACCGATTGATTCGGCGCCTGCATTGAGCGGCACACCCATCCAGGCATAAACGCCTTCAAGGTTGGGAGTGATATTGCGGGCTTGAGCTTCGCGTCCGTGATCCTGGGTGAAAACAGGACGACCTTTACGAATCACATCGGTCCCTAAACCTGTGTTCGGCGGGAATGGGATATTCTCGCGTTCCTGCAAGCGTTCCTCATTTTCCACGCAGAAACCATAATAGTAAAAATCATTCGCTTTGTTATATAGTGTGATGTGAAAATGCGAGGTGGGAATGATCTGCGCGGTTTGGGCGTAGATGAGTTCAAGCACATCGTCAAAGGTCAGTGTAATGTTCACGCCTTGTGATACGCGTGTTAGGGCATTCATTTCCTGTACGCGGCGTTCAAGGTTTGCAACAGTCTGTATGCGCTCAATAGCCAGGGATGCCTGTCCGCTAATATTTTCAAGAAAGCTCAGGTCATGGGGCGTATAAGGTTGACCGGAAAGGCGCGGACCAAGAGCCAGCCAGCCTGTAGGAATTTCCTTCCCCGGTAATGCCAGGAATAAGCGCGCGCCAAGCAAATTTAGCCGGGATTGATCCAGTTTTAGACTCTCTGGCATGGATACGCCGTCAAGATAAAGCGGCAGTTTTTCTTTGGCGAAATAACGCGCTAATGGACTTGCCGCCCCAAAACGAATATCGCTACTTGGTCGGCCTCGTTCGACAGCTAATGCCGCGAACTGATCGTTGAGCGGGTCATAGGTGTAGATGTGAATCCGGTCGGGGCTTAGCGTGGACGCGATCTGTTGCCGCAAGATCGCGCCGATACTGCCAAGGTCCAGTGCGGTTGTTAGTTGATGGCTGAAATCTCCCAAGCGTTCTGTGTATGCGCGCTGACCGCGGAAAAAGATGCCGTCTATCATTTTTTGCAGGTTCGCGCGGATCGTATCAAACAAAAGCGCTATTATGAAAAAGGCTGCTCCTGCCAAAATAAGGCTGTTAGCCGGTATGATATTGGCAAATATTAATCCCAAGCCAGTGACCACCAGAGCGTAACCGACAATAATTACTACCGCGAATACCGCATAGATCAAGCCGCGTCGAATCCAATCGTCAGAACGCACGAAGCGAAAGCGCATGATGGTATAGGCGATCACCAAGGGAAATAATAATATTGGCAGGAACAGATATGGAGAAAAATTCATCGGTCGGATAACGCTGGCTACAATCCATATTAGTATGGGGCTAAAAGATATTAACGTCCCCCACAAGATGATACGCGCCTGTGTTTTCACCACCGGGGAATGAGCATAAAGGCTATGGTATAAGTTCGAGAAAATATAAAATAGGGCGCATATGGCGACAAATACATAAATATATTGCCAACTTTTTACGTATGCAATGGGTCTTTCAAAGTTATATAGAGTGGGGAAAGTCAGAAAAACCAGAATCAGCCCCAGGATCAAGCCCGTCCATCTTAAATAGGGACGTTCCAAAGTAATCCGAAGTTCTTGAGGAAAAGATAACGCGAGCGTAATCAGCGCGCCGCCGGTTATCCCGATGCCAAGCGTCCAAATATATGTAATTGCATGGGTAGTGTACATGTCAAAATTGGCGCTGATGACAATTGCAAGCGAAGATGTAAAAAGTGAAAAAGCGCGTCCGGCTGTTTCTGTTCGCCGCAAGCCAAATATCCACCAGCTTACAATCAGGAATAGGAAGCCCATGATGGATGGTATTACAAAATAAGTGAAGAGGTCAGATGATGGGAATTTATGTAAAGTTACAGTTAAGACGCGCTCTTGCTTATCTGCAGAGCGTACGGTCACAGATATTGATTCGCCGGGGGAATACTTTTGCAGAATATCTTGTATTTGCGAGCTGTCTGTTATCGGGCTGTCATTGATCTTAATAAGTTGATCCCCGAATTTCACTTCTTGAAATAGCCCCCAGTCCGCTGAAGGTTCAATGGGTCCCACCCCGTTGAAGATCATGGTATGTTCCACGAACGCGCCCAGGAACGGCATTTGAACCCAGCGCATTCCCAAGTAAATGCCGATCATAAAGGCAACTACTGCCATGATTTGATAGAGAAATACCACCCATTGCAGGATTTGATCGGTGATCGTGTTGTAGCGTTGAAAAAATTGTTTCATGGTTATGAATACTTGCATTGTACACTACAACGCCCAGCTCGCAATATAGTACTTTCATAACAAATCGGGGCTTTTACGAAACAATGTCAGGCAATTATTTTATCTGCACGATGTTGACAGAAATTCAAAAATCTTTTCCGATTGACATTCTTGTATTCGATTACGACAAATCCCAGCAACCTTTTATTTATCTCTTTTGTAATCTACGAATCTATATCCCATGCCGCGTTCGGTGAGGATGTATTTCGGGTCGGCGGGGTCTTTTTCCAATTTTTGTCTCAGGTAGTTGATGTAAAGACGCACGTAATGCGGCTCGCCGCTGTATTCGTAGCCCCATACTTTTTGCAATAACTGGTCATGTGACACCACCCAACCCGCGTTTTGCACAAGGTGGAATAACAAACGATATTCTGTCGGGCGCAGTTTCACCAATTTTCCTTCGAGCCAGATCTCGCGGCGGTCAAAGTCAATTTTCAGGCGTTGGTCAATTTCGATCAATCCGTGCATGGAGCCGGTGGCGCCTTCGGTGCGGCGCATCACAGCTTTTACGCGGCTGACGAGTTCACGCGGGCTAAAAGGCTTGGTGATGTAATCGTCCGCGCCGTGTTCAAGCCCGCGCACACGGTCATCTTCTTCGCCTTTGGCGGTCAGCATAATGACTGGCACATTGCTGAATTCGCGGATGGTTTCCAGCACTTCGAATCCGTCCAGGTCTGGCATCATCACGTCCAGCAGAATCAAGTCTGGCGTGACGTCGCGTATCCTTTGTATGGCTTGCTTTCCGTTAAAGGCTTCAGCTACCTGAAAACCATCGTGTTCCAGATTCATGCGGATGAAGCGGATCATGCGTTCTTCATCGTCAACGACAAGAATGCGGCGGCGTTCTGAAGTATCGGGCATGTTATTCCCTCACAAAGCCGATGATCTTTTCCTGTTCTTCGCTCTCAAGCACTTCGATCAGGGTGATGCGGTCTATGGGCCAGATTACTTTGACTACGCTGTTATCAATGTAGTGAAGTTCTTTGCCGTCACGCAGGCGCGGGTTTGAGACGACCAGCAGGGTATCTGTAGGCTTGGGAAGTTCTTCCACTTCACCCGCGACGGGTAATTCCCCGGATACATGTAAAATTAATGTGTAAGCCATTTTATTTCACCTTTTATTTCAATTCTTTAATAGGATTTGTATTTTAAGTTTTCCAAGCGAAATAATGTCGCCATGATTAATATTTTGCTCTACGTTGGGATTCAGGCGCTTGCCATTTAAATATGTTCCATTGGCAGTGCCAAGGTCCATAATGACGATGCGTGTGCCGACGCGTTTTAGGACTGCATGAAGACGCGAAACGCCGCCGGCATAAGCCTGATAAGCGGAGAGGTCTATATCAGGCATGATGGGTTGTCCTTCACTGATACGTCCTAATGTGAATTCGTTGCGGTCTGTGAGAGGCAGCATTTGACCGGTATCAATCAGATGTAAAGACGCCCAGGCTGTCGCTTCCACTGGCGGCGAAACTTGCGGATGATTTTGACGGCTGGCAAGCGCCTCGTGTACTTGCGCTGTGCTTATATTTTGAGTGACGAGAGTATCGGATTGTAGTAACTGCGCGCCGCACTCACTGCAGAATATTGTCCCCGGAACATTTTTGCTTTTACAGTTTGGACATGCAATGGTCATTTGACTTTCTCCTTGGAACCCGCCATGAGCAAAGCGCGCGTGCCGTATTTGATCTGTTTACTGCCTTCTTCGCTCAATGTATGGATCTTTTTTATATTCTCCGCTTCGAATAAAACTGTACTGGCAAGGTGTCGTTCTCCTTGTGAGAGCAGGTGAGTAGCCAGGTTTTGTAAGTGTTTTGCCGCGGCATCATAATTACCTTGTTGAGATTCTACGCGGGCGCGTTCTTGCATGCGATACAGAGTGAGGCGCGAGAGCGAACTAAGGATCTTGCCGGGTGGAGGTTCGGAAGCGGCGTCAGCTTTGACGTCACGCGTGATGCGAAGCCGAATAGGCGGGATGGGATTGGGCCTCGCGGTAATTGACGGTCGTAACGATCCGTCCAGCAGTGTAACTGATTCGTTTTGTACTGCCGATGGTTCGACAAGGAATTCAAATAAAACTGTAAGAGGGGTATCCTGTAAGATGGGACCAAGGTGGATGGAGTCTTCTATCGTTACCGGTCCGCCATCGGGGGTGAGACGAAAAACGTAGTTGACCCGCACGCCTGGCTGTGGTTTGAAATCAAGGATGACGTCGTCGGCGAAGATGTTGACAAGGGATTTGAATTTATCAAGTAAGAGGCGTTGAATATCTTTTGGCTTTGCGATGTAGGCGCAATTTCCGCCGGTGCGGCTGGCGATGGCGTCGAGAAAAATATCGTTCCAGTCATTGCCGATCCCCATACAACTCATGCCAATACCCTGCGCGGCGGCGGATTCGGCAAGTTGCAGGCTGGCTAGTTCATCGCCGTAGGTATGTCCATCGGTGAGCAAAATAAGATGATTGACGCGCGACGGTCCGGTATTTTTTCTTATTTCGGCAATGCCGGTTTCGAGGCCATGATAGATTTCGGTCGCGCCGAAGGGTTGAAGCAAATGAATGAGCGTTTCCATTTTGTTGCGGTCTAAATGCAATGTGGATGGAATAACAATTTCCGCTTTATCGCTGAAAGCGACAACGCTAAGAATATCCTGTGCGCGCAGGCTTTTCATGATTTGAATGGTGGCGCTTTTGACTACATCCAGTTTATCGCCTTTCATGGATGTGGAGTGGTCAAGGACAAGGCAAACATTAAGCGGCGGCGCCGGGATTTGTGCAGATTGCGCGCGTGGGGCTATTTCCAGATGAAGATAGATTACCTGCGCTTCACGCAAACGCACCAGAGTTGGACGGCTAACCAGCGCTTCATGCTGGATGATCGAAGGCGCATCCACTTCTTTTGGGAGCGTGGCGTCATATTTTGCGCGGCGTTTGGGATTGGAGAGAACTTCATACGCCTGTTGAACTTCGAGAAAAAGTTCCGTTTCGCCCGCGACTGTATTTTTATCGGGGTGCAGGTGTTGCGCGGACTGTATATAGGCGCGCTTAATATCCTCTTGAGATGCGTCACGTAAAACGCCGAGGATGTCGTAGTAGTTCTCTTGTTGTTGAGGCATATTATCCGATCAATTGAATAAGAACGGTTGTGATGTTATCGGGTCCGCCGGCAAGATTGGCGGCTTCTACCATGTTCTGACATGCGCGGTGCAAGGTTGGGGCTTCTATAATGGTGCGGCTGATATCTTGATCGTTGATCACGCCCCATAGACCGTCGCTGCATAACATTAAATAACCGGATTGGGGAAATGGGATGGTGAAAATATCCGCTTCCAAAGCCTCGCCTTGTCCCAGCGCGCGAATCAGCACATTGCGATGCGGAAAATTCGCGGCTTCATCTTTGCTAAGATGTCCAAGTTCTTCGAGACGCTTGACCAATGAATGGTCGCGCGTGACCGTTTCTATGCGGCGATCAGGATAAATGGCGTATGCGCGGCTGTCTCCGATATGTGCGATTGTCACCTGCTGACCAAGCACCAGCGCGGCGGTGACCGTCGTGCCGCTTCCCGGCGCGTCTTTTTGGACCGTTCGGTGGGCGTTCTTTATCGCGGCTTCCATGATCTCTTGAAGAGATTCCTGCAAGGGCTGAGTGGGCAGGTTGAACAGGTAGGAATGAAAGGCGCGCATGATGTCGCCAGCTATCACGCGTATAGCAGAATTACTGGCAACCTCGCCATATTGATGACCGCCCATGCCATCGGCAACGATATAAAGACCAAAAGGTACGTTGCCGTTATTCCCCGAGATTGCGGATGTGATTGCCAGCAGGCTGTCTTCATTATGTTCGCGTTGTTTGCCTACCGATTGCCCAATGCCGACGATCAACTGCTGTGTATCATAATGCAGGTTTTGGCTATTTACGATCAGGCTGATCTGCTTGTTAGAGAGCGGTATGGTTGCAGAGTTATCTATCGCCCGCGTTGAACCAGGAACTGTTTTGTCTTTTTTATGCCCGAATAATTTCTTAAAGAATTTATCCACGATGTCTCCTCTTCTTCATGCGAACAATGCGTAGACCTGATGGTCGGTTGAGCCGATATAAACGATATCGTCAAACACAATAGGTGAGCCGGTGATCTGTCCGCCGGTTTCGAATTTCCAACGCAAACGACCCGAACGATATTCCAGGCAATAGATATGATTATCTGTCGAGCCGCAATATAGCGAATCTTTATAAATAACGGGAGAACTGCTTACCTGATTTTCTGTATGGAAGCGCCAGACTTCTTTTGATGTGCGAACATCCACGCAATAAATAAATCCATCTGCCGCGCCGACAAAGATAAAGTCATCGGCTAATGCCGGGGAAGAGACCGAGCCTTTGCCAAGACGGAATTTCCAGATTAACCAGCCATTCTTTGAATCCAACGCGTAGAGCGCGCTATCCAAAGAAGTAAAATAAGCCGCTTGTGCTGTGACGATGGGGGAGGATGTAACGGAGCGTTTTGCCGGAAAACGCCATTTCATCGTACCGCGAAAATCCACCGCATAGAAATCGCCGCTTTCCGCGCCTACATAGATCATTTCATTGGTTACAAATGGTGTGGAATGGATGTAATCGGCGGTATCAAATTTCCACAGAGCGCGCCCGGTGTTCGCGTTGACCGCGTGTAAGCCGTTGTCGTCAGAACCGATGAAGACATGTCCTTCAGCGATGCGCGGGGAAGAACGTATCTTTCCATTTGTAGAGTATGTCCATGCTACCTTGCCGCTGCGCGCGTTAATGACATGCAGGTTTTTATCCTCAGACCCAAAAAACACATTTCCATCGAATACTGCCGGTTTCGAAACGATGCCGCCGTCTGTGGCATACTTCCACTGGAATTGACCGTCTGCCGCGTTCAGCGCATACATATTATTGTCATAACATCCCACAAATAAAGAACCCTGATAGATACATGGCGTACCGCGCACTTCATCCTCACATTTGAATGTCCACAAGGGTTTGACCGAATTGGATGTTGTAGAGAATGTGGTGGTAATCTTGCTGAGCAGTCCGGTCTTGCGCGCCACGCTCAGCAAGGAATCCCTCATCTTATCTGTGCTGGGAAATCTTTCAGATGGATTATATTGTAAAGCGGTGGCAATCACCGCCTCAAGTTCTGCGGAAACGTTGGGATTAATACGCCGCACAGGACGTTCTCCAAAAGAGAAAGGAGGTTCCAGGCGCGGGTCGCGGCGGGTAAGCGCGTGATGCAAGGTCGCGCCCAGCGAGTAAATATCTGCAAGTTGGGTGGCTTCGCCGCGATATTGCTCAGGCGGCGAATATCCCTCGGTGCCGATCATCGTCCCTTTTTGTCCATATTGAAACGTCTTCGCGATGCCAAAATCTACTAACACAACTTCGCCATTATGATTGATCATAACGTTGGATGGCTTCATATCACGGAAAATAATCGGATCCGGTTTATGTGCGTGTAAAAATGAAAGCACATCGCATAATTGGATCGCCCAACCGATCACCTGGTCTTCAGCCAGAAATCCGTTCGTATCGCTGATAACAGTCTCAAGGTCCTTGCCTTGAACAAATTCCAATACCAGATAGGCGCGGTCATCCTGATTAAAGTAGTCATAGATACGCGGGATCGCGGGATGGCTGAGCGTCGCCAGCAAATTAGCTTCGCGCTCAAAATTTTGCATGATGGTCTGGCGCACCAGCGGATCTGGCGCCATGTTCACCATCTCTTTTACAGCTACCAATTTCACCACATTCGGGAAATGCAAGTCGCGGGCGCGATACACCGAACCCATGCCGCCCACACCGATCACATCCTGAATGTGATAACGGTTAACAAGCGTAACGCCTGCTTGGAGTTGTTGGCGAAGGCTTTTTCCATTCCCTTCATCAATTGGCGGTGGTATATTGCGAGTTTCCAGATAAGCTCCTAATTACGTAGATGAAATTTAGTAAATTATAGTGTGCAGTGATATGTTTTGCAAATGTTATGAGCGACAAAATTGTTAACTCAACTTACGCAATGTCTTCTGAGCGAAGCGAAGAATCTCTGCTTTTATGTTGGTTTTCCCATGAAACCTTGAGATTCTTCTAGGCAAAATCAACTGAAAATATTGACCTCGTTTTTGAATACAGTGATTGCCCGGTGGAATAAACCAGTATAACCAATTTGAAGCCTTTCTGCGAGTCTATCATTTAATCGCCTGTCCCGATCTGAAACCGTATTTATAGACATTTTCTGGATATACTTACCACAAATTCCCCATCGCGCGTGGATTTATCAAAGAAAAAGAACGCGGCCAATGAAAGGACATAACATGACACAACATTCTCTCGCCGGAGTCTACGCCGCGGCTGTGACTCCACTTTCGAAAAAGGACAAATTCGATTCGTCTCTGGACCTTGAAGCTGTTCCCGCGTTATTAGGCTTTTTCGCGTCCCGCGGCTGTCACGGCGTCTTGCTCTTCGGCACTACCGGCGAAGGACCATCGTTTTCTTCATCCGAACGCGAAGCCTTGATGCGCGCCGCGAGTATCTATCGCCAGCGCCAGCGCGGATTTCGCCTGCTTGCAGGTACCGGCGTTCCCAGCCTAAGTGAAGCGGTCAGCCTCACCAAATTAGCTTTTGACCTGGGCTATGACGGCGTTGTTGTCCTGCCGCCATATTATTTCCGCAAAGCCACAGATGACGGTTTGTTTAACTGGTTCAGCGAATTGATCAACAAGTCTGTGCCAAAAGATAAATACCTGCTTGGCTATCATTTTCCAGATTCGGCTGGCATTGGTTTTTCAATTGAATTGCTTTCCCGTTTGAAGGATGCCTTCCCAATTCAATTTGCCGGAATAAAAGACTCTTCACACAACCAGGATTTTGCGCGCGCTATCGGACAGAAATTTGGCGATGACTTGTTGGTCCTTACAGGCACAGATTCTTACTTGCAATTTGCCATGCAAAACCGCGCTAGCGGATGTATCACCGCCGCCGCCAATTTGATTTCACCTGATTTGCGTAAGATATGGGACATGATGCAGGCAGGCAATGACCCGTCAGAAATACAGGCGCGTGTTACAGAACAACGTCGCATTCTGGAAAAATATCCGCCGTTCCCGCCAACTCTCAAAGCGTTGCTTAATCGCCTGCACAATTTTCCGCGCTGGGCTGTCAAACCGCCGCTGGTGGAATTGGATGAAAAAAACATTGAAAGCGCATACAACGAATTCGGCGCCGTTTCCTCTTAACGTATATTTACGGATTACGTATTACGAAATAATTATTACCAACATTTTTATATGACTATCTGGCGACTTATCTTTACCTCTCCCGCGCGCGGAGCATGGAATATGGCTGTGGATGAATCCATTTTGGAGCATATTTACCGCGGCGAATCGATTCCGACTTTGCGCCTGTACGCGTGGACTCCGCCTTGCCTTTCGCTTGGATCTGCCCAGCCGTTTTCAGATGTGGATGTGACGCGCCTCAAACAACACGGCTGGGAAGTTGTCCGCCGCGCAACAGGCGGACGCGCCATCTTGCATACAGATGAATTAACCTATTCAGTCGCCGCGCCCGCGGATGAACCGCGCGTGGCTGGCACAGTTTTGGAATCCTACAACCGTCTTGCCGGAGCTTTATTCGCGGCGGTGCAGGATTTAAGTTTGTCGGTTGAAATAAAGGAACATGATTCTAAATCCGCTTCGCAAAATTTGAATCCGGTTTGTTTTGAAGCGCCTTCCGCGTATGAAATTACTGTCGGCGGGAAAAAGTTGATCGGCTCTGCTCAGGCGCGCAAAAAAGAAGGCGTTCTGCAACATGGTTCGCTTCCGCTTACCGGCGACCTGAGTCGTATTTGTGACGCGCTTATATTCAAAGACGAAGCCGCGCGCGCCGTTGCCGCGCAAAGACTACTTGACCGCGCGACCACCGTCGAATCTGCTTTGGGCTGGGTAGTGGATTGGGAAACGGCGGCGCAGGCTTTCGTCCGCGCGTTTGAAGCGCAGTTGGATATCCAGTTTGAGCGCGGAGAATTATCCGCATCCGAATCCGCGCGCGCAAGTGAATTTGTCAAAGAAAAATATGATCGGTCATCATGGACAGAGCGCGTTTAAAGTTGGATGTATAATCATTTTGTACAAGGAGAAAAAATATGTCAACAGTTACTTTTGAAACCGATGTATTTCCTACGTCCGCGGGCGATCTGGCGATTACATTTATCGGTCACGGTAGTTTGATGATGACATTTAACGGAAAGACCATTCACTTTGACCCATTCAGCGCTATGGCGGATTACGCGCTTCTTCCAAAAGCGGATATTGTTTTCATCACGCATGAACACAGCGATCATCTTGATAAAGACGCTCTTGCAAAAGTATGCGCGGATACGACGATCATCGTTTTGACTGAGATTTGCGCGGCGCAAATTGAAGACGGAATTATTATGCGTAATGGGGAAACACGAACAATTGATGGGTTGAAGGTGGAAGTCGTCGCGGCGTATAACATCGTCCACAAACGTCCAGACGGCGAAGCCTTTCATCCGCAGGGAAATGGGAATGGCTATGTCTTGAATTTTGGCGATACGCGCGTTTATGTCGCGGGCGATACCGAGAATACGCCGGAGATGAAGGAGTTGCAAAACATAACCGTTGCTTTTCTTCCGATGAATTTACCTTACACCATGACTCCTGAAATGGTCGCGGATGCCGCGCGCGCTTTCCAGCCGCGCATTTTATATCCTTATCATTTTGGGAAAACAGAACCATCAAAGATCGTGGATTTGTTAAGCGGAGAAAATATCGAAGTCCGACTTCGCAAATTGGCATAAATCATCTTCGCAGGATTTCGCAAACTCGCCTGTGTATGAATTGACATCTAATCTTCTCGGAAGTATGATATTTGCAAGAGGTAAAAATGTTCGATCTTTCTTTAGGAATTACGGTTGATCCTTCTGTTCGCTTTGGCAAGCCTGTGATTAAGGGAACGCGCGTTCCTGTGGATACTGTTATTGCGCGCGTCGCTTCTGGGATGAGCATCAAAGAGATTGCCGAAGAATATGGTATTACAGAGAAGGATATTTATAACGCCTTGCATTATGCCGCTATTCGTCTTTCTGAGGAACAGATATGGGCGACAGCGTAATCCTGCGCTTTCTTATTGATGAAGATGTTCCCCGTTCAACAACCCGCGTTCTCCGTGACGCGGGTTTTGACGTTATAAATGTACATGAAGCGGGCTTGCAAGGTAAAAGCGACGATTTTGTTTTCGATTTTGCCCAAAGTGAAAAACGCTTGTTGATTACCTGTGATATGGGTTTCTCGAACATCTTGAAATTTCCTCCCTCCGAAAATCAAGGCATCCTCGTGGTAAGAGTCCCTGACAGCGAGCCAATTGATGTGTTCAATCGGGAAGTCTTAAATGCCATTCAAGAAGTTGGCGAGAATCTTTTGCATCACCTCGCCATTGTTGAAATTGGCAAAGTTCGTTTGCGTGGTTAATAAACAGCACAGTTATAATTCGCCCGCCAATTCATCCTTTCTATGAGACCTCTCCGCGTTTTCCTCTGCCATTCTTCTAACGATAAACCCGCCGTGCGCGAGTTGTACCAAAAACTGCGCGCCGAAACATGGATTAATCCTTGGCTGGACGAAGAAGAACTTTACCCAGGGCAGGATTGGAACATGGAGATCGAAAAAGCCGTTGAAGCCGCCGACGCGATCATCGTATGCCTGACCAAAAATTCAATTAACAAGGAAGGCTATGTTCAACGTGAATTAAGAATTGTGTTGGACTTTGCCGATTACAAACCCGAAGGCACTTTATATATTATCCCCGTGCGTTTGGATGAATGCGATCCGCCGCGTCGCTTGCGAGCATGGCAATATGAAGATTATTTTGGTGATAAGCGTGAACGTGCGTTGCAAAGATTGTTGGTAAGTTTGAAAAGACGTGCTGATTCGCTTGGTTTAAAACTTGAAAAACCTGCGCCTAAAAAAGAAGAAAAGCCAGTTAAGAAAAAAGAACCCACTGTCAAAGAATTGAAAACTGAACAGGCTATTGATGAAGTACAACCTATAAAGCCTGTTGTGATTCCAAAACAAACTTTTAGTAATGGTATGGAATTTATGCGTGTGCCAGCAGGTAAATTTTTGATGGGAAGCAAAGACAGTAATAAACCTGCTTATGGCAATGAGTATCCCCAGCACAGCATTGATATTGCCTACGATTATTGGATGGCGCGTTATCCTGTCACGAATGAATTGTATAATGCATACCTGAAAGCCAAAGGCGGCGAACACCCCGTTGACGGTTGGGAGAAGAAAAAAGACCATCCCGTTTTATATGTTGATTGGAATGACGCGATGGCATATTGCGGATGGTTGAATGGGCAAATTCAGAATTATGAATTCGAAATTCTGAATGATGAAAATCTGCAATCGTTAATCGTAAATCGTAAATTGGCAATTCGTTTGCCCACCGAAGCCGAATGGGAAAAAGCCGCGCGCGGCACAGATGGACGCGAATATCCTTGGGGCAATGCGTTTGATAAAAATAAATGCAATACAAGCGAAGGCGGCAAAGGCGATACCGCTTCTGTGGGCAATTATTCCCCGCAAGGCGATTCTCCTTATGACTGCGCCGATATGAGTGGCAATGTTTGGGAGTGGACACACAGCCTGTTCAAATCATATCCTTACAAAGTTAACGACGGACGAGAATCTGAAAAGGCTTCTGGTAATCGTGTGCTGCGCGGCGGTTCCTTCATTAACTATGATAGGGACGCGCGCTGTGCGTCCCGCATCGTCAACGACATCCTCGACTATAGGGGTTTTCGTGTGGCGGCGTCTCCTGTTCTCTTCTGAAAGGTTTTGAGTTTCTGTTTCCCTTGCCCACTTCCACTGGGGGAAGTGAACCTTCAACCTGCAACCTTCCAACCTTCAACTTGCAACCTCATCTCCCATGATAAAATAACCCCATGCAACAATCATTGGAGAAACTCCGTAAATTCTTCCGTCTCGAACATGGGAACGGATACAGCAATACTGCCATCATTGGCGGTCTCGCCAAGATGCTCGATTTTTGGGAAGGCGAAGCGCGCGCCGACGCGATTCAAGAGGAAGTTATTCAAGCCGTCATACAGAGACTGCGTTCGTATGACGGACTCAGCCCAACGTCCCGCGCCGACGCGCTAAAAGGATTATGGAAACGTATCGCGGATACCTATCCTGAAGCCGCGCAGAAACCGCGCAACATCCCGAATAAAGTTGAAGGAACGCGTCCGCCGCAACCGCAAGCCCGACCTGCGCAACCAAGACCTGAACATCCAAAAACAGAAGCGCCTCGGCAGGAGCAACAGGTTCATAAACCGCATCCAGCCGCGCCAGCGCGATCTGAATCCGCGCCGGGCGCGAAGCATAGTCAAATGCCAGCCGCGCTCGACGCGCAACTGACGGTGTTGAGCGGCGTCGGTCCGAAGAATTCCGAATCTTTGCAAGCGCTTGGAATGTACACGCTTGGCGACATGTTGTATTATTTTCCGCGCCGCTATGAAGATTACAGCCAGCTCAAGCCGATCAAGAATCTTTTTTATGGCGAATATGTCACGGTGATCGGCACGGTGCAATCGGTATTTACGCGGAAGATTCGCAACGGCGCTTCGACGATGATCGAAGTTGTTATTTCAGACGGCACAGGTAATTTCCGACTCTCATGGTTCAATCAACCGTGGATCGCCAATCGTATGAAAGAGGGTCAACAAATTTCCGTCTCTGGCAAGGTTGATGAATATCTTGGTCGCCTTATGATGAGCAATCCCGATTATGAAGATGTGGAAGCCGAACATCTGCACACCAACCGCATTGTGCCGATCTATTCGCTCACCAGCCGCATCACGCAAAAGTGGCTGCGCGAACGCATGGATCAAGTCATCACATATTGGGCGCCTGCGGTAGTTGACGCGTTGCCTGAAAGTATTCTCAAATCTGCCAAACTTTTGGCTTTGGGCGAAGCCTTGTTGAATGTTCACTTTCCAACATCGCAGGATCAACTGAAAGCCGCGCGTCAACGACTTGCCTTTGATGAAATCTTCTTCCTGCAAATGGGAGTCTTGCGGCAAAAACGGGATTGGAAAAAAGTGGATGCGCGCCGATTCCCCATCTCGGACGAATGGCTTGGCGCGCGTTTAACCAGCTTACCCTTCACCCTAACCAATGCTCAACAACGCGCTATCTCAGACTTGCGCGCGGACTTGGACTCCGGCAAGCCAATGAATCGACTCTTGCAAGGAGATGTCGGTTCGGGTAAGACAGTTGTCGCCGCGTTAGCCGCCGCGATCATTACATCCAACGGCGCACAGACCGCCATCATGGCTCCCACATCAATTCTTGCGGAACAGCATTATCGCAACTTCATCAGTTTGCTGGCAGGCGAAAACGGAATCATGCCTCAGGGTGCGATCCGCTTGTTAATTGGCGACACGCCCGAGGTTGAGAAAGAATCGATTCGTAATGGTCTCGCGGATGGTTCGATCAAAATCATCATCGGCACTCATGCGGTCATTGAAGGTCCAGTCCAATTCAAAGATTTGCAATTGGCTGTTGTTGACGAACAACATCGCTTTGGCGTGGAGCAACGCGCCGAGTTGCGTTCCAAAGGCACAAATCCGCATTTGCTGGTAATGACCGCCACGCCGATCCCGCGTTCGCTGGCGCTTACCGTTTATGGCGATCTCGATCTTTCGGTGATGGATGAAATGCCCGCGGGGCGTCAGCCGGTTGCCACGCATGTGCTTCGTCCGCAGGAACGCGAGCGCGCCTTTACACTTATCCGCGGACAGATTAAAGATGGACGTCAGGCGTTTATCATTTATCCGCTGATTGACGAAAGCGAAAAAATCGAAGCGCGCGCCGCGGTGGATGATTACGAAAAACTATCGAAAGAAGTTTTTCCCGATCTCAAACTTGGACTCTTGCATGGACGCATGAAGCCTGACGAAAAAGATAAAGTGATGTTCAAATTCCGCAACGGCGAATATAACATTTTGGTTTCGACCACCGTCGTTGAAGTCGGCATGGATATTCCCAATGCGAGCGTCATGTTGATCGAAGGCGCCAACCGTTTCGGTCTCGCGCAGTTACATCAATTACGCGGACGCGTCGGACGCGGTTCCGAACAATCTTACTGTCTGCTCATCCCAGATCATGAAGATAAAATTGAGAATGAACGTTTGCAGGCGATGACTGAATCCAACGATGGCTTTGTGCTGGCTGAACGCGACTTGCAGCAGCGCGGTCCTGGCGAATTTTTGGGCACACGTCAGGCTGGTTATGCCACCGGTCTTCGCATGGCAAGTTTGACGGATGTTGCCTTGATCGAGAAGGCGCGCGTTCAGGCGCAAAAATTATTTGAGGATGATGCAGACTTGCAGAAACCCGAACATACTTTACTCGCGGAAGCATTGGGGCGCTTTTGGGGTGAAGGTAAAGGGGATGTTAGTTAACGGAGAATTATGGTCAAAGCAATATTTCCCGGTACATTCGATCCAATCCATTATGGTCACATGGACATAGCCACGCGCGCTTCGCGTCTCTTCGATGAAGTAGTAATGGCGGTCTATGATAAGCCGCTCAAAAGCCTGATGTTCTCGCCGGAAGAACGGATTGATCTGGTAAAAGAGGCGTTCAAAAACAATCCCAAAATCAAAGTCGCCGGCTACAGCGGCTTGACGATTGATTTTGCCCGCAAGATGAACGCGCAGGTTGTCGTGCGTGGCTTGCGCGTATTCTCTGATTTTGAATTTGAATTTCGTATGGCATTGGCGAATCAACGCCTTGCAAAGGATATTGAGACGGTCGCTTTGATCACGGCAGAACAACATACATTCCTTTCTTCAAGTACGGTGCGCGAGATCGCCACATTGAACGGCGATGTTTCCAGTATGGTCCCGTCGTATGTGGAGCAGGCGTTGAAGATTAAAGTCGCCGGTTTGGTGGATCATTCTCCGCCGAATTCACTGAGAGATTGATTTTGATTTAAGAAGCAGTATAATTACGCATCACCCCGCGGAGTTTATCATGGACATCCTGCAATTAATTGACCGTTTGGAAGAACTCTTTAACGACGCTAAAGCCGTTCCATTCACACACAATGTCATCGTGGATGAAGACCGCATGTTGGAGTTAATTGACCAGATGCGTATTTCCATCCCTGAAGAAGTGAAGAAGGCGCAACAGGTAGTTGCCCAGCGTGACCGAGTCATGGCGCAGGCGCAAGAGGAAGCCAATCGCACATTAGACATCGCCCGCCAAAAAGCGGATCAACTTACGCAAAAAGATATGATCGTGCAAGAGGCTCAACGCCGCGCCGAACAGATTTTAGCTCAGGCGCGCGCGGATGCTGAAGCCACGCGCATTGACGCGGATAATTACGTGGTGGATAATTTGATGCAATTGCAAGATCAACTGGCGCGTTTGACCAATCAGGTTAATAATGGCGTACGTACGATACAGGAAGACCAGATGCGTAAATCCACGGTTTCATCCGCTTCGGCGTCTGTCTCTGAGAAAGCGGAAAAATAAATTTTCGCAAATAAAATCAAAAGCGTCTCCTAATTTACAGGAGACGCTTTTGATTTTATTGTTATTTTTACTCGGTAAACAAAGGTAAATGCCCAAGCGAGATGATTTGCGGCCATTGGGCGCGCTCGCCTTCGGTCAGGATACACGCTTCAGCTGCCACCGTTGCGCCGGCTTTATCCAATATCATGCGCATACCCTGCAATGTGGAACCGGTGCTGATCACGTCATCCAGAATAATCGCTTTCTTATCTTTAATGGCGTCGCGGTCTTTTTCATCCAGGATCAATATCTGCGGCTGACCTGTTGTAATGGACAAAGTCTCGGCGCGCAGAGCGTCTCCCATATATGGTTTATATGTCTTTCTTAAGACGATGTAAGGTTTCTTAGTTTTAACGGAAAGCGCATACGCCAGCGGAATGGATTTGGCTTCGGCTGTCACTAAAATATCATACCGCGCATCTTTCAGTTTTTTGCCCAATTCCCTCGCGCAGGCTTCCACCAGTTCTGTGTCGCCGAGAATGTTCAGGATCGCAATCCGCAGACCCGGCTTGATCTCGAATAGACGCAGGTCTCGTTTTAAACCGGCGATATTAATGCTGTATACATCACGTTTCGTCATACTCACTCCTCAGGAAAATTCGTAGGCGTAGTTTATCACAATTCAATTTATAATGATTGCAGTTAATTCCATGTTGCCTGACTTGCAGCTTAACGACCACCTGCGTTTGCGTAAACCTCATCCATGCGGTTCCTACGAATGGACCGTCGTTCGTCTCGGCGCGGATATTGGCATTGAATGTAAACTTTGCAAACACCGCGTCATGCTCACGCGCCGCGAACTTGCCAGAAGGCTAAAAATCAATCTTACCAAACAGGATGATGAAAAAAATAATACCGCGCAGGCTTCTTGAAAATTCCCGACCTTGCAACCAGACAAAATTAACCGCGAGGAACGCCAAGAACGCGAAGTTAAAAATAGTTTTTCTTCGCGATCTTCGCGGGCTTGGCGGTTAAACTTTTTCGGCTTGTCCGATTTAGGAATTTGTAAAAACGATTTTCCTATTTTGAATGTTGGTTATCCTTATGTTCGGCGGGATTAATCCCTGCCTCAGTTCTTGAAAGTCGGATAAATCCGACTCAGCATCGCATGGGTTTCCATGTGCTGAGGCAGGACTTTAGTCCGACTTCTTTACAGTTTAATTTTTTATCAACCCAACGCGAAAAATGTCCAATTCGCGCAAGGCGAAAAACGCGGACGTTTTTTAGATTTTTCCGTGTACAGAATCACGGCAAATCCAAAGACCTATAAAAATACCCTTGCCATTTCGCCTGTATTATGCTATTTTAGTAGTGAGGATTAAAATGACTTCTGCGCCAAAAACAGTAATGATCATAGAAGACGAACCCGACGCGGCTGAAATGTTCGCGGAGATGATGCGCGTCAGCGGATTCCGCGTACTAAAAATGTTCAGCTCCACTCCCGCCATTCCCATGATCGCCCAGGAAAAACCAGATCTGATTATTTTAGACGTAATGATGCCCGACGTCTCCGGCTTGGAAGTATTGCGTTACATGCGCCGCGAACCTGAGCTTGTCAAAATTCCCGTCATCGTTGTATCTGCAAAAAGTATGCCATCCGATATCAAAACAGGGCTGGATGCAGGCGCTTCCATTTATCTCACCAAACCGGTTGGCTTCCTCGACCTCAAACAAGCCATTGAAACTGTAATGGCAAAATAACCCAGCAGACGCATGACCATTCTACGCGCTTTCATTGCAATTGAAATTCCCGAATCGATTCAAACTGCAATTCAAAAAGAAACTCTCAATCTGCGTTCCAGCGCGGACTCCGCGCTTGTCCGTTGGGTCGCGCCGGCCAACATTCACCTGACCCTGAAATTTCTCGGAGATGTCTCCACTACTAATTTGCAATTCATCAAACAGATGTTAGCTCAGGAATGTATCCGGCATTTTGCCTTTGAATTGCAGATTGGAAAACTCGGTTCTTTCCCGACCTCAAAGCGGCCGCGCGTGATCTGGGTTGGAGTCCAAGCCCCGGCGGAATTCGACAAACTACAACAGGCAATTGAATCTGGCGCGGCTCGACTCGGCTACACACCGGAAGCGGGCGACTTCTCTCCTCACCTGACCATCGGACGAGTCCGCCAAAACTTAACGGAAGCAGGCATGCAAAAATTACGCGCCGCGCTTTCATCCAATCACGTGGGCATGGTTGGCGTTGTAAAAGTAAATGCAATACATCTATACAAAAGCGACTTACAATCCGGCGGTTCGGTTTATACACAATTAGCATCCGCGCCGCTCAAAACTTTATGAGGTGAACTCTGAACGCACTCGAACTTGCACGCGCCATTGTCAATACTTTGGAAGATAAAAAGGCAGAAAATATTGTCCTGCTCGACATAAAAGATATTGCTTCTTTTACCGATTATTTTGTCATTTGCACCGGCACCAGCGACCGTATGTTGGACGCGCTCGCAGACGGCACAACCGAAAACATCCGCAAGGAATATCATAAGAAGAGCCGCAAAAGCGGACTGGCGCGCGACGGCTGGGTCATCGTGGATTATGGCGACGTCATCATGCACCTGTTTTCGGAAGATCGGCGCAAGTATTATGATCTCGAAGAATTATGGAACGACGGGAAAGTGTTGCTGAGGTTGCAATAAGGCGGAGGCGGCTTTATGCCGATTTTCAATCAATTATTTCCCCTATCAAAACTGCTGGATGTTTCCAGCAGTTTTTTATTTGACGTCTTCATAAGTAAAAACAATTAAGCCACAGAGATATTTGAGAAAAGATTCTTAACTCTTTTCCTCTGTGATCTCTGCGGCAATTTTTTTGTAGGGGGTTTATTCTATTTTCAAAATCTTGAATTTCATCTTGCCGCCGGGCGTATCTGCCGTCACTACATCGCCAACTTTGTGATTCATCATGGCGCTGCCAATCGGAGACTCGTTTGAAATTCTTCCATTGTGCGGATCCGCTTCTTTTGCGCCAACCACCTGATAAGTCTCCGGCGGGAAATTATTTTCTTGAATGGTGACATGGTCGCCTATGGAAACTACATCCGTGTTCGCGGATTTTTCGATGATGACTGCGCTTCGCAGCATAGCTTCAATTTCCTGAATGCGGCCCTCGAGGAAACCTTGATCCTCTTTGGCTTTATGATAATCAGCGTTCTCGGAAAGATCGCCCATTTGAATGGCTGCGCGCAGGCGCTTTGAAAGTTCATCGCGGCGCGGTCCTTTCAATTCGTCCAATTCGATTTTTAGTTTGGCTTCGCCTTCGGCGGTTAGATAAGTTTGGTGGCTCATATTTTTATCCTATGGCTTTTCAAGAAAGTTAAATAATTTTTGATGTTCTTCGATGGCGAAACGATCGGTCATGCCTGCAATGTAATCACAGATGGTTCGCTCAAGACCGCGCTTTTCGATAAACTTCTGAATATGGTCCGGCAGCATGGACGGTTCCGCGCGGTAGGCATTGAACAGGTCTGTGATCAGGCGTTCGGCTTTGATCTGCATTCTGGATACGCGGTAATGGCGATATAGTTTTTTGTATAGAAAATCCTTTAGTTCTCTATTGCGCCTCTGCATGTCTTCGCTGTAACCGATTACATTTTGTTTTAGCTTCTGAATATCCAGCGCGGATTTGGCTTTGCTTTCCTTCAACCTGCCGTCGGTGGACTCGATCATATTTGTTACCATGATCCCAACCAACTGGCGGATCATTCGGTGGCGTTCTATATCGTCAAGTATCGCGCCGTGCCAGTTGAAAGTTTCTCGCAAAACTTCCCAGAGCGCGATACCGTCCAGGATTTGAGGAGTAAGCATACCTGAACGCAGACCGTCATCCAGATCATGCGTGGTAAAAGCAAGTTCATCGGCTACGTTCGCGATCTGTGTTTCAAGATTGCCGCGCAGATCGGGATTGAAATCGCGCGCATCGGATAGGTCATATTCAGATTCGTGCTTGACCATGCCTTCGCGTACTTCCCATGTAAGATTCAGACCGGGGAATTCCGGATAACGCTCTTCCAGTTCGGTGACGATACGCAGGGATTGCTTGTTGTGGTCGAATCCGCCGAAGTCTTTCATCAAGCGCGCGAGCGCGACTTCGCCGGAGTGTCCAAACGGGGAATGACCGAGATCGTGCGCGAGGCAAATGGTCTCGACCAGGTCTTCGTTCCCGCCCAGCGCGCGCGCAATCGTTCGTCCGATCTGGGATACCTCCAGCGTATGCGTCAGGCGGGTGCGGAAGTAATCACCTTCAAAGTTAATAAAAACCTGTGTCTTATATTCAAGACGGCGAAAAGCGGTCGTATGCAAAATACGGTCGCGGTCACGTTGAAAAGCTGTCCGATAATCTGGTTCATTGTCAAGATAGGCGCGGCCCTTGCTATCCTTACTACGCGTTCCATAAGGAGCAAGGCTTTTATCCTCGATCTCTTCAAGCTGCTGGCGAGTAAAAAACATGCTTACTCTCTTTCAGACAAATATGTCATTGCGAGCCCCGAAGGGAGCGAAATAATCTCCTTGTTGATGTGGAGATTGTCTCGTTCATCGCAATGACATTAGGAAAAGTGGGGCGAGAGGGGGTCGAACCCTCACAGTGTCACCACCGACGGATTTTAAGTCCGTTGCGTCTGCCGATTCCGCCATCGCCCCGGCAGGATTGAATTTTACCTTAATTTTTTGATTCTTTTCATTTCAAAATATCTGCCGCCGCAGCCGCCATTAATGCCGCGCCGTTTATTAACGCTTCTTCGTCAAAATCAAACTTAGGATGATGATGTCCGTAATCGAGATGCTTTTCAATATTATTTGAGCCGATGAAAAAATAACAGCCCGGCGCTTTCTCTTGCATGAAAGCCATATCTTCTGCGCCCATCGTGAGATAAGCCGCGGCATCGTGATCTGCATCAGGAAAAATATTATGCGCGGTCTGCTGGACTTTGGCTGTGATCTCGTCGTTGTTGATCAATGCCGGTGTGACGCGCTGCAGTTTAATCTGGACTTGACATCCTAACGATTCGGCGACGCCGCGCACGATTTGTTCGAATCTTTCGAGGACCGTTTGCCTGACCGCCAAATCGAAGGAGCGGATCGTACCCGTCAGCTCTGCCTCTTGTGGAATGACATTGAACGTAGTGCCGGCATGGACAGTTGTTACACTGACGACCGCGGCTTGTAGTGGACCGACATTGCGCGATGTGATGGTTTGAAGCGCGGTGATGACATGCGCCGCGGCTATGACAGGGTCAATGGTTGCATTGGGAATCGCGCCATGTCCGCCTTTGCCGGTCAGTAGGATGCTAAATTGTTCCGCGCCTGCCATCACCGGACCTTTTGCAATGCCGATCCAGCCGAGTGGTTTTTGATTCCAGAGATGAAGCGAAAGAGTCATATCCACTTTCGGAGCGGTGAGTACATTGTCGCGCATCATCATTTCTGCTCCGCCCATTTCTTCACCGTTATAGCCTTCTTCAGAAGGTTGGAAGCAAAATTTAATATTGCCGGCTAATTCATTACGTTGCGCGTGGAGCAACTTTGCAACCGTCAAACCTATTGCCGTATGACCGTCGTGTCCGCAGGCGTGCATGATGCCGGTTGTTTGTGACGTGTATTCCGCGTTTGTATCTTCGGTGATGGGCAACGCGTCCATGTCAAAGCGCAGGAGCAGAGTCGGGCCGGGTTTGCCGCCTTCAAGCATGCCCACCACGCCGGTCTTGCCGATTCCTTTGGTGACTTCAAGCCCAAGCGCTTCAAGTTCTTTTGCGACAATTCCACCTGTGCGGATTTCTGTAAACCCAAGTTCGGGATGCGCATGAAAATCTCGGCGCATGGATTGCGAATATGGAAATAAATCTTTTGCTTGTTTGAAAAAGTCGGTCATGTTACTCCTGTTGAAAGGTTGCAGGTTGCAGGTTTGAAGGTTGACGAGCTAAAGTCACATGACCTTTGACTTTCAACCTTGAACCTTCAACTATGAATATTTGATCACGCGGAATTTTTCTTCGTAACGCGGATTTTCCTCAGCGCTGTCTTCGGTACGGCGGGATTTCATGCGTTCAATGAATCCCTGCGGATCCTGCACCTGAGATTTGTGTTCAAAGATGGCTTTGATTTTAATATCCCATGTGTCTGTCACATCCAATATTGTATTGGGTTGATTGGTGAGCGTCACCCAAATTTCTTTTGGCATATGAGGTTCGAATCCTTCTTTGAGTAATTCCGGAAAAAAGAAAGGACTGCCCGCGGCGGGAAAGACTGCGTCGAGTACAACCTGTCCGCAGGCGCGGTGATCGGGGTGATTAATGCCGTAGGTGGCGAATAAATTTTGAGGGTCGCAGGTGACGAGGATATCCGGTTTGTGTGTGCGGATTATACGAACGACATCACGGCGCAGGTCAAGGTCTGGGACGATGTAGCCGTCTGGACGGTCCAGAAAATGAACGGCTTTTGCTCCAATCATTTTTGCGGCATTGGCTTGTTCCGCATGTCTGATCGCGCATAGCGCGTCGGGAGTCATGTCGAGTGATGTTTGTGGATTCCAGCCTTTATCGCCGCAGGTCAGGAGATGATAGGTGATGTTATGTCCGGCGCGCGCCCAGCGCGCGAGGGTTGCGCCGCAAAAAAATTCGGGGTCATCTGGATGCGCCAGAATGACCGCGATGTTTTGGGAAGTTGACCAGTTGTCGGGTTGTTCTGTCATTTACTTTTTCCGTGGCTTTCCACAGGCGCAATCGCCGTCTTCGTGATGCTCACAAGGCGCTTGCGATTTGCGGCGCAAGGCTTCGACTTCGTCCCAGGGTTGGATTTCTTCATGATCAAAAGTAGCCCAGACGCGCTTGCCTTCTTCGTTATCAATCAGCACCATGACCTTGTTGCTCATCGGCAGAACGTCAATAACTTTGCCTTCGCCTTTTGGTGTGATGACGCGCTTGTTGCGTTTGGGTAAATGCTTGCGCGCTTCAACGTATTGTTCATATTCGTAAATGAGACAACAACGCAGGCGTCCGCACATGCCGGTAATTTCGGTGGGCGTGAGCGAGATGCCTTGTTCTTTTGCCATCTTGATTGAGATCGGGCTGAAGTCGGTGAGGAACTGGGAGCAACAGCGGGTTTCGATTCCGCAAGCGCCCATGCCGCCGAGAAATTTCGCCATGTCGCGCGGACCAATCTGGCGCATTTCAATGTGTGTCTTGGAATATAAATCCGCCATATCTTTTTTGATGGATTTAAGATCCACCTTGTCTTCGCTTTCAGCGCTGAACAGGAAAGCGAGACGCGAGCCATCGTAGTTGTATTCCGCGGCGACGATTTTGACTCCGTCGAGCTTGAGTTCGGCGGCGCGGGCGCGGCAGGCGATCATGGCTTCGGTCTGTTTGTTCTGCCACGATTGCCAGAGCAACAGGTCGCGCGGAGTTGCGCGGCGCTCAACGCGTTTCCAACCGCCTTCGGGCGTGGGAGGCGTTTCATCCAGCTTCTGAACGACCTCGCCGAGGTGTCGTCCGCGTGAAGTGTCTACAATAACGCGTTCGCCAACGCCCACATCAGGCATGGCGGAAGAGTCGAAGTGGTAAATCTTGCCGATACGGGTAAAACGTATGCCAATAATTGTAGGTTGCATGGAGTAATTATACCGTAAGGAGATTGGGGGAATGGAAGAATAGCTTCAATGCAAATTTTTGTGTCATAACTTCTGACGGGTATTTTTTAAGGTAAGAATACACAAGTGAAGATATACTATACATATATCGCTATTGTAAGTACTTGCAATAAGGAATTCCCAATGACCTGTGGTACTGAATATATTTCTGAATTACACGCGCAAGGATTGCGTATGACGCCTCAACGAATGGCGATCTTGCATGTGCTTCGTCATACAGGCGGGCATCTTTCGCCAATCGAGGTATATGATCTGGCGCGCAAGGAATTCCCCAGTCTGACCGAACCGACCGTTTATCGTACGCTGGAATATCTGGCTGAGAAAAAATTCGTGCTTGCCGCGCATGTTGGCAATGGGAAAATGGTTTACGAATTAACAGAGAATAACAACCATCATCACCTGATCTGCCGCAATTGTCATGCCGAAATACACATCGAACATACCGCGTTGGAAAAATTATTTGGAGAGTTGGAAACCTCCAGCGGATACCGTTTCATTGACAGCCATGTAACGTTTTTTGGATTATGCCCAAAGTGTCAAAGAAGCAAAAAATAGAAAAGGAGATTTGCCATGTTGTATTCCCCTCAATCCATGCACATCCCGGATGGATTTCTCTCGACTCTAGTTTCGATCATTTTATGGGCGATTTCTATCATTGTCGTTGGCTATACTTTAAAACGCGTCGGCAAAGATTTGGGCGAACGTCAGATTCCTTTGATGGGCGTACTGGCGGCGACCATCTTCGCCGGTCAGATGCTTAACTTCAGCGTCACTGGCGGCACGTCCGGTCATCTTTTGGGTGCGGCAATTTCTACGATTCTTCTTGGTCCGTGGTCCGCAGTCATCATCTTAACCAGTGTGGTCAGCATTCAGGCGCTGGTCTTTCAAGATGGCGGCGTACTGGCGTTGGGCGCGAATATTTTTAATATGGCAGTAGTTGGCGTCGCGGTCTCGTATTTCGTCTACACCAGTTTGCGAAAATTGATCGGCGATAAATCATGGTCAATTTTTGTCAGCGGTTTTGCGGCGGCATGGTTCTCCATTGTGTTCGCATCGCTGGCTTGCGCGTTGGAACTGGCGCTCTCTGGTACATCGCCTGCCAATATCGCTGTACCGGCAATGGGCGGCATTCATGCGCTGATCGGCATTGGCGAAGGATTGATCACAGTTGGAGCGCTGGCATTTCTGTATTCGGCGCGGCGCGACTTGATTGAAAGCGGATCAACCGTCCCGATGGGTGGCGCGGTTTGGATCTTCGGTCTGGGAATCGCTTTGTTCCTCGCGATACTTTCTCCGCTGGCTTCCTCGCATCCCGATGGCTTGGAATGGGTCGCCAGGCAAAAAGGATTTTTGGAGACCGCACGCTCGCCGCTCTTCCATATCATTCCCGATTATGTTTTGCCCGGCATTTCAAACAAATCGCTGGCAACCATTCTAGCTGGAATCATCGGCGCGTTGATAGTTTTCGGCGTGGCGTATGGCGTAGCCTATTTGCGTAAGAATCAAAACACCGCGTAAATATCGTGCAATTAACTTTTCTCGATCCCTACCGACCTTCAAACAGCCTGCTTCATCGGGCGGATGCGCGCGTCAAATTTTTATTGACGATTGCATTCATCTTAACATCATCGTTGACGCCCGTTGGCGCGTGGCCCGTTTATATTTTCCTGTTTGCTTTGATTCTTTCTGTGACGATTCTCTCTGAACTTGGGATTCGATTCGTGCTGACGCGCGCCTCGCTTGCCCTGCCCTTTGTGTTTTCAGCTCTGCCGGTTATTTTCACCACGACGGGGACGACTCTCTTCACCTTTCCAGTTGGCGTGTGGACTTTGACCGCTTCCAGCGAAGGGCTGGCGCGATTTGTCAGCATCGCGCTCAAATCATGGCTGTCGGTGCAGGCGGCGATTCTGCTGGCATCCTCCACGCCTTTCCCGGAATTGCTTCAAGCTATGCGCGCAGTCCACATTCCGCGTTTGTTGGTTGCCATGTTCGGTTTGATGTGGCGCTATCTATTCGTGCTGGTTGATGAAGCCCTGCGACTCATGCGGGCGCGCTCTGCTCGTTCAGGCGTCAGTGGTGACAAAAATAAAAAAATAGGCGGATCGGTGATCTGGCGCGCGCGTGTGGCTGGCGGAATGGCTGGTAATTTATTTTTGCGCGGCATCGAACGCAGTGATCGAATTTATGTTTCCATGCTCTCACGCGGTTATAACGGCGAAGCGCGCGCTCTGCCTTTATCTGCGTTGACTCGCGATAGCTGGCTGATTTTATGTCTGGGCATATTAGCGCTGGCGGTATTGTTGATTTTTGGTATTCTTCTCTGGGGTTAAAAACCTATGCATCATTCAATTGAAGTGGAAAACTTATCCTTTGCGTATCCCGATGGTCACGCGGCGTTACGCAGCGTTTCTCTGCACATTGCGCCAGGCGAAAAAGTGGCGCTGGTGGGACCCAATGGCGCGGGCAAATCCACGCTGATTTTGCACCTGAACGGCATTCTTCTTGGAAAAGGAAAAGTGCATGTCTGCGGCTTGGATGTGGAGGAAAAGAATCTCAGCCGCGTACGGGCTTCGGTGGGATTGGTTTTTCAAAATCCCGACGATCAACTTTTCTCTCCCACCGTTTATGAAGATGTGGCTTTTGGTCCGTTGTACCAGGGATTGTCTGTATCTGAAGTGGATGAGCGCGTCAAGTCTGCGTTAACATCTGTGCGGATGGGTGAGTATGCGCGGCGCGTTTCGTATCATCTCAGCGCTGGCGAGAAAAAACGCATTGCCATTGCCACCGTGCTGTCCATGCAACCCGAAGTATTGGTGCTGGACGAGCCAACTGCCGGACTTGACCCGCGCGCGCGTAGGGCTTTAATTAACTTATTGTGCGATCTGCCAATCACCATGCTCGTTTCCACGCACGATATGAGACTTGTGCAAGAATTATTTCCGCGCACGATTGTGATGGATGACGGAGAAATTGTGGCGGATGGATTGACGATGGGAATTTTGGAAGATGAAAAATTATTGAACGCGCATGGATTGGAGAAGCCGTGAAGAAAAGTTGTATCAATAAAAGAACCAATAGCGGTTAGATGGTAAATGACTTGCCACTTACCATCTAATCATTGCCGTCTTCTTTCACTACTCTTTACTCCACAATATTTATCGGTAGACTATTATTTGTACCCATTGCCGCGACGCTGGCGCGTGCCGCCATACATTCAGCTATTTCGCGCAAGGCTTTGGCTACGGGGGAATCTGGGTTGGATACAACGATCGGTTTCCCGGTATCGCCGCCAATGCGGACATTTTTATCAATCGGTATTTTTCCGAGGAAGGGAGTTCCGCTTGCTTCTGCAAGTTGTTCGCCGCCGCCCGAACCGAAGATGTCCATGCGCGTGCCGTCGGGCAGGTCAAGATAAGACATGTTCTCAATCACGCCGAGGATTGGCACTTCCAATTGCTTGAACATATTCAAGCCGCGGCTGGCGTCTTCAAGCGAGACCAGCTGAGGCAATGTGACGATGATCGCGCCGCTCAATGGCAGGGCTTGCGCGAGTGATAGAACCGCGTCGCCTGTGCCGGGAGGCAGGTCAATAATGAGATAGTCGAGTTCACCCCATTCCACATCGCCCAAAAATTGACGGATGGCGGAATTCAACATCGGTCCGCGCCAGATGAGCGGCTGTCCCGGTTTGACCAGCAAACCCATTGAGATCAACTTGACTCCGTGAGCTTCTGCCGGAATAAGTTTTTGTTCGGTGGGTGGCGGGAGTTTAGCCACGCCCATCATGGTGGGAATGTTGGGACCATAAATATCCGCGTCCATCAAACCAACACGCGCTCCGCTTTGCGCCAGCGCGACCGCGATATTGACAGCCACCGTGCTTTTCCCAACGCCGCCTTTGCCTGAACCGATCGCGATGGCGTTGCGTATAGGCATATTGAGCAAGCCGCGCATACGTCCATCGTTAGGCACATCTGAATCCAATTTGACTTCAACAGACTTGACGCCTGGAACCGTCATCACTGCTTCTCTGGTTTCTTTCTCAATTCTTCCGCGCAACGGACAGGCAGGCGTGGTCAACATAACGGTAAACGAGACTTTATCACCTTTGATCTCGATGTTGCGGATCATATTCAAGGTGACCAAGTCTTGGTGCAATTCAGGCTCTTGTACTTTACTAAGAGCCGCTACTATCATTTCTTGTGTGATTTTTTTTGTCATTTTTTACCAATATTCAAATATCATTGCGAGTGGTGGTCGAGTAGTCCCGAATGTTCTTTGAGAGACGTACCGAGACCAAACGAAGAGTCTCGCGAGGAGATTGGGCGCTCGCAATGACACTAAGTTGCGCTTGCCTCAACCCGTGCTGCTTTTGCGGCTTTTTTGGCGCGGCGAGCTTCCTCTTCACGCGCCGCGTTCTGCGGGCGGATGCCTGCATAGTATGAAGCAGACTTGAGTAATTTATCCATGTTCAATACGTTGCGGCTGTACGACGCGATCTCGAAATCATGATCCATTTTGATGGCGTCAAACGGACAAAACTCCGCGCACATGCCGCAGTTCATGCAGATGTCGGCGTCAATGAAAAAATTTGATGGAACGGGAACAGGCCGACCGGTCGCGGGATTCGTTGTCCTTACAATCCAAATACATTGTGGCGGGCAGACCTGGGCGCAGATTCCGCATGATGTACAGCGAATTTCCTTTTTGCCTTCCGCGCCTTCATCGTAAACGAGGAACGGGACGTAGCGAAATTCTTCGGGCAGGATCAAACGTTCTTCCGGATATTGCACCGTGAAGATGCCGCGCGTATCCTTGCCTGCGCGCGCTCTTACGCCATCTTCATTGAAATAGCGTTTCTTGCCGCGCAACAGCCATGCGATGTCTTCTGTATACGTCGCCCAATAACGCTTTAGGGTGACGCCGAGTCCTTTTAGAATACCTTTTCCATACATAAGTAAGTTCTCCTCTTAGCGATCCAACTCGCCCATGACGATGTCTAGCACACCGAGTAGAGCCACGAAGTCCGCGATCTTTGTGCCGATACACATTTGTTCAAGAGCGGTGATGTTGACGAATGACGCGGGGCGAATGTGATAGCGCCACGGATTCGGTTTGCCGTTCGAGACGACGTAATAAGCCAATTCGCCTTTCGGGGATTCAATGCGACCATACGCCTCGCCTGCCGGGACACGTACCTGATACGACGGTTTCTGCGAGTTGATCGGTCCCTGAGGAATCTGTTTGGTGGCTTGTTCCAATATTCGCAGGGATTGACGAATCTCGTCAATGCGAATCAGGAAGTTATCTAGCAAATCGCCGTTCGGGCGGGTGGCTACATCGAAATCAAAACGGTCATAAATGGAATATGGGTCAGCGCGGCGCAGATCATACGGTAAGCCTGTGGCGCGCAATACCGGTCCGGTCATTGAATATTTGACGGCGGTTTCTGTGTCAATAACTTTGACGCCTTTCAAGCGTGAGAGCAAAACGTCATTCTCGCTTAGGAAGCGTTCCATTTCATCGGTCTTTGTAGGTAAACGTTCGAAGACCAGACCTTTGATTTTTTGCATGACATCATCGGGTATGTCGCGCGCCACGCCGCCAAAGCGGAAGTAGTTGCACATCATGCGCGCGCCGGAGACGGCTTCAAATATATCGAGAATTAATTCGCGTTCTTCAAAGGCATATAGCGCGGGTGTGTACATCGCGCCGAGGTCGTTAAGTAACATGCCGATAAACACGAGATGGTTCTGGACGCGGCTGAGTTCAGCCATGATGATACGAATATATTCGGCGCGTTCTGCCACGGGAATATTCATCAATTTTTCAACCGCCAGTGCGTACCCAAAGTTATTGCTCATCGAGTTGAAATAATCCAGGCGGTCGGTGTAGGGCATGTTTTGTTGATAAGTATTGCGTTCGCCGATCTTATCGTGGTTGCGATGAAGATAACCGACGACGGGCTTGAGTCCGGCGATGGTTTCGCCGTCAAGTGTGATTACGGCGCGGAAGACTCCGTGCGTGGACGGATGCTGTGGTCCCATGTTGACGACGATACGGTCGGTGCCGAATCCGTCCTCTTGTTTGACGGTATAGCGCGCCAACGAGCCATATAACAAAGCGTCGCCTTCGGGGATCCATTTTTCGGGATCGAAATCTTTAGGAAATTTCAAATTGTCTTTATATGGATTCTTATCTTCAGCCATCTGGATCATGCCGTTGGGCCAGCGACTCTTGAAGGGCTTGGTTTCATCTTCGTAGAACGGTTCATGCCAATCTTTGCGAAGCGGATGACCTTCGTAACCTTCCCACATCAGGATGCGGCGCAGGTCGGGATGACCGGTGAATTTAATGCCGAGCAAATCCCAGGCTTCGCGTTCCTGTAAATCGGCGCCGGGGTAAATTTCAATTAATGATGGGACTTCGATTGGGTCAACGCGCGGGACTTGAACTTTGAAAATCAAGCCGGGTCCGCCGGTGGTTTTATAGGCATGATAGACCACTTCCATTTTATTTTCAGGAAGATAGTCTACGCCGGTGACGGCGGTGAGCAGGTCAAAGCCGAGTTCGTCGCGGATGACGGCGGCGACTTCGACGAGTTTATCTTTTTCGACGATGAAGCCGGTGTAGCCGGGACGGCTGTCAGCGCTGACGATGCCGGGGAAACGCGCGGACAGGTCTAAAGTCGAGGTGTGAATCGGAGTTGTCATCGCCTTATCCTTCCTGCGCGGCGGCAATCGCTTTGATCTCGGCGTTGCGGCGCGTGTCAATCAAATCGGGTCCGAGAATCGGCACGGGGATTTCCACAGAGTCGGCGCCTTTTTTGTACCAGCGGACTTGCTTGAGAGATTGCTTGTCAATTTTTTCTTGCAGTTTGATCATGCCGGCGATGAGGGCTTGCGGAGTTGGAGGACAGCCGGGGATGTAAACATCCACAGGCAGGAATTTATCCACGCCCGAAACAACGTTATAACCTTCTTTGAATGGACCGCCGCCCGAAGCGCACGCGCCCATTGCCACAACATATTTTGGTTCAGGCATTTGATTGTAGAGACGCACAAGCGCGGGAATCATTTTCTTGGTGACCGTGCCAGAGACCAGCATCATGTCGGCTTGACGCGGGGTGGGGCGCATGACTTCCATGCCGAAGCGCGCCATGTCGTAGCGCGAGGCTTGAGCGGCGATCATTTCGATGGCGCAACATGCCAAACCAAACATGAGGGGCCACACGGACGAACGCCGTCCCCAATTGTAGAGGCGGTCAAGCGTGGTGATGGCGACAGCGTTTTCCAGGTCGGTTGGAATGTCGTAGCCGGGCAAACTTAGTTTTTCGTTATCCATTTAAAATCTCCTCGAACCAGTCTTGATAGATTGCATATAGGATGTCGTCGTTTGCGAGTGACGGGTCATCCTCAAATTCATTTAGTTGTAATGTCCATTTATAAATTTGTTCCAGGGTGATTTCTTCAAAATCAATATCTGGATGTTGCCTGCGTAATTCCAGGGCGATGGCGTAAGTGGATTCCCAAGTGTAGGTCATTTGTTAGCCGGCAGATTATAGCACGGCTGGAAATTGTGTCAATTGAATTATGCAAAGATATATTTGCAAAAATAAATTTATGAGTATAATCACCTTATGGCTGTGACAACTGCCCGACAAAAAGTTTTGGCTTATTTGAAGAAGAACCGCGCGGTTTCTGCGGAGCAGATTGGGCGCGCGTTGAAGATGTCCGCGGCGAATGTTCGGCATCATCTGTCTGTGCTGTGTTCGGATGGACGCGTAGTTTTGGTCGCTGAGACGCGCGAAGGCGGACGCGGGCGACCGGTCAAAGTATATGGGTTGTCGGAGAGTCTGCTTGGAAATAATCTGGCGCTGATTTCAGATCTAGCGCTGACCGAATGGTTGGGAAAATTATCGTCCACGAAGCGCGCGGAATTAATGGCTGTCATTGCTAAAGAGCTGATCAATCAATTGGGGCGGATCAATTCAACTGTCCCGATGGTGAAGCGGTTGGCGTTCCTCGTCGAAAAATTAAATGTTTTGCATTATCAAGCGCGCTGGGAAGCCGGTGCGGAGGGTCCGCGCGTGTTGCTCGCGCACTGTCCATACGCGGGGATTATTGATAAACATCCTGAATTATGTATGATGGATTCGGTTTTGCTGGAAGAACTCACGGCGCAATCTATTGAGCAAACCGCGCAGATGGAAAAGGGAGGCAGTTCGGTGTGTATGTTTCGGTTGGGGATATAGGCGGATTGATAATCCGCGGCACATCGCGCTGATATTCAATGAACTAAAATATTCCACAAATAAATTCCTAAAACCCTTCATGCTCCGTTCTTGAAATAATCTCATCCTGTAATGTCTTGCTCAGGTCGCAGAAATAATCGCTGTACCCAGCCACGCGGACAATTAACGAACGGTATTGTTCCGGGTTCGCTTGCGCGGCTTGGAGAGTTTTGGCGTCCACCACGTTGAATTGGATGTGGTGCCCGTCGAGTTTGAAATAGCCTCGCACCAAGCTGACGAGTTTATCGAGTCCTTCATCGTTCGCCAGTACTTGCGGCGTGAACTTTTGATTGAGCAGAGTCCCGCCAGTGCGGACATGATCCATTTTTGCAACCGAACGCGCGGCGGCGGTTGGACCGTTGCGGTCCGCGCCTTGGACTGGCGAGACGCCTTCCGAAAGCGGAGTCCAGGCTCGGCGTCCATCGGGTGTCGCGCTTGTCACCGCGCCAAAGTAAATGTGACAAGTTGTTGGCAGAAGATTGATATGGTATTCGCCGCCGCGCATATTCTTGCGTCCGTCCACCGCGTTGAAATAGGACTCAAAGACGCGCACCATCAAGTCGTCAGCGGCGGCATCGTCGTTGCCATAGCGCGGCGTGCGGTTGAGCAACATCTGTCGTTCGCGTTCGAATCCGGCAAAATCAACGGCGAGCATTTTTAGTAAAGCAGACATGCTAAAAGCCGCGTCTTCGTAAATATGTTTTTTTATAGCTGACAAAGTATCAGTTATCGTCCCGACGCCCACGCCTTGAATGTAAGTGGTGTTATAACGAGCGCCGCCGGAATGATAATCTTTGCCGCACGCAATGCAGTCGTCAGTCAACAGCGAAAGAAACGGGGCAGGCATATATTTCGCGTACAGATTTTCGATGACATTATTTCCGCGCACTTTGATATCAATGAAGTGCAACAGTTGGCGCTCGAAGGCAGTAAAAAGTTCATCGAACGAAGTGAAGGCGCGCGGGTCGCCCGTTTCGATTCCAAGCGCCTGTCCAGTCAGCGGATCGGTTCCATTATTCAGCGTTAACTCAAGCACTTTTGGCAGATTGAAATATCCGGTCAAGATATAGGCTTCCTTGCCGAACGCGCCGACCTCCACACAACCGCTTGAGCCGCCGCAACGCGCGTCCACCACGCTTTTGCCCATGCGAACAAGTTCCTGCACAATCAAGTCAGAATTAAAAATTGACGGTTGTCCAAATCCGGTGCGGATAATTTTTGCCGCGCGGCGCACAAACCGATCGGGATTTTTTTTGCTGACTTGCACCGACGATGACGGTTGAAGCAGTCGTATCTCTTCGATTACATCCAACATTAAATATGAAACTTCGTTGACTCCATCCGAACCATCCGGGCGCAAGCCGCCAATATTGATTTGCGCAAAGTCGGTATAAGTTCCGCTTTCCGCGGCGGTGACGCCAACTTTGGGCGGCGCGGGTTGGTTGTTGAACTTAATCCAAAAGCATTGTAAAAGTTCCTCGGTCTCGCCGCGTTTTTCGGGATCATAAAACGGCAATAAATGCTGGTCGAGTTTGCCAGGGCAAAAAGCATCCCAGGTGTTGAGTTCGGTGGTGACGCCCAAATGCACGAACCAGTAATATTGCAACGCTTCGTGAAAATCGGATGGAGCATGAGCTGGGACATTGCGACAGGCTGACGCGATTTTCTCAAGCTCTGCGCGTCTCTGCGGGTCGGACTCAGCCTTGGCTTGTTTCGCGGCTAAATCGGCATATCTTTCCCCGAAGCGAATCAGCGCACCGGCGGCGATGTGCATGGCGCGCAATTCCTCTTGCTTATCATAAGCTTCGGAGTCGTGCAAAAAATCAAGCGCGGCAAGACGAAGGTCAATCTCAGTTTGAAAATCAATCATGCCTTTATGATAGATTTTATCGTCAAGCACGGTATGACCGGGCGCGCGCTGTTCCATGAACTCGGTGAAAATTCCGGCTTCGTATGCGGTTTTCCATTCGTTTGTCATTTCATTCAAGATAAGTTCGCGCATGGATTTGCCGCGCCAAAATGGGATGACGGTTTTTTCGTAAGCCGCGCGGGTGACCGGTTCAACATGAAAGGATGTTTTTTCGCGGCTGTTGAGAATGTCGAGGTCGTCGAGGCTGTGACAACACAATTCGGGGAAAGTCGGCGCGTGTTTGGGCGCGGGTCCTTTTTCTCCGACAATTAATTCGCCGGGATAAATGTCGATGTGTTTATGTTCCAGCAAATAAGCGAATGACCTGGCGCGTTTGACCGGCGCGGAGAGTAATTCATTTTCCTGCTGATAGAAAGCAGTCAGCAATTCGGCGCGCTCGCTGGAAAGAGTCTCTTTGGCGTTAAGGCTTTGTTCGCGCAATATTTTTACACGGTTTGTTATGGTCATAAGAATCTCCGAAAAAAATTATGAAAAAGCGCGCTTATCGTAAGGAAACGCTCAAATTATAACTTCTCAACAATTCAGCCGCGTGGAGCTTTGCTTCCTCGGTTGGCGGTTTTGTGCCGGTGAGTGGATATGCGCGCGCCAGCGCTTCATACTTGGCTTGGGCGATGTCGTGATAGCCTATTAATTCCACGCCTTCGAGATTAGGCAGGCTGGCGAGAAATTTTCCGCTTTCATGCAGATTTTTCTGGTCATCATTAATTCCCGGTATCAATGGAATACGCACCACGATTTTATGTCCATACTTTGACAGGGTTTTTAAATTTGTCAGAATTACTTCATTCGGTACGCCAGTCGCTTCGCGGTGGTGCGTGCTGTCCATGTGTTTCAAATCATAAAGAAATAAATCCACATCTCGGCGGATTTGTTCAAAGACATTCCAATTTGCAAATCCGCTGGTATCCACCACCGTATGGATTTCCTGTTCACGACAGGCGCGCAACAATGCTGAGAGAAATTTCGGTTGCATCAATGGTTCGCCGCCGGAAAAAGTCACGCCTCCGCCGGATTCATCATAAAACGGAATCTCGCGTTCAACCTGAGTCATCACCTCGCGGACGGTGACCGTATGCGCCGAAAATTGCCGCGCGCCGGAATAACAGGTCGCAATGCAAGTTTGGCAACGGGTACATTTTTCGCGGTCGGTGATTATGGAGTCGAAAGTCTCCTGACTTTCGATAGTCAAACGTCTGGAGACTTTTGACTCCATACTAATTGCATTCTGTGGACAAATATCCACGCAGGCGCCGCACAGTAGGCAGCGATTCTCGCGATAGAGCAGTTCCGGCGTAAGCGATTGACTTTCGGGATTATGACACCACAAACACGCAAGCGGACATCCGCTGAAAAAGACGGTTGTCCGAATGCCGGGTCCGTCGTTGATGGAGTATTTCTTGATGTCGAAAATTGTTCCGCTTTGCATAATCAAATTATACCGTTCTGGTGGAAAGTTCCCGCGAGGCTTTTTATTAACACATCTGTCCTTCGACTACGCTCAGGACGAAGCGTAATCGCTATATCCGCCGATGTATTGTTTTAATTGACCCTCTTCCAGCGCGAAGATTCTTTTTACCACGCGGTCAAGGAAATATCGGTCATGCGAGATGACCAGGACTGTGCCGTTAAAATCTTCCAGCGCGTTCTCCAATACTTCAGCGGATGCGATGTCAAGGTTGTTGGTGGGTTCGTCAAGCAGAAGAAAGTTCGCGCCAGATAAAACGAGTAATGCCAATTGCAGGCGGCTGCGTTCGCCGCCGGATAAAGCTCCGATGCGCTGAGTCGCTTGTTGATACGGAAACAGGTAACGGGTTAAAAAAGAAACGGCTCTTCCTTCGCTCATATTTCCCGCGTGACGCGCCGCGTCAATCAAAGTCTGATTAAAATCCAGCGTCTCATGTTCCTGCGCGTAATATCCGACCTTCACGCTGGGACCGATTTTTATTTCGCCATGCGATGGAATTTCTTTCCCCAGAATTAATCTTAACAAAACGGATTTGCCCGCGCCGTTCGCGCCGATGAGCCCCACGCGCTCGCCGTGACGGATGAGCAGGTTGACGCCATCAAGCACGGTTCGATGAGAGAATGATTTATTAACATTCACAAATTCCAAAACTTGATTGGAGCCGCGCCAGCCGTTGATTTCAAAATCCATCCGCTTGCGATCAAGATTGGGTCGGTCAAGGCGTTCGACGCGTTCAAGCCGCGTTTGCATGGAGCGAACGCGGCTGGCGAATTTATCGCTGACCTGCACCCAAACTTGATAACGCTTGAGCGCCATTTCCATGCGCGCAATGGCGCGTTGTTGGATTTGATATAACTCCTCTTGTTTGGCGAGACGCTGTTCCTTATCCATGATGTATTCGGTGTAGTTGCCGATGAACGCGGTAAGTTTTCCATCTTCGATTTCGGCGATGTGCGTGACGCACGCATCCAGCAAATAACGGTCATGCGAAATTAACACGACCGCGCCTGCATAATTTTGAATGAGGTTTTCAAGATATGCTTTGCCTGGCATGTCGAGATGATTATCCGGTTCGTCAAGCAACAGCACGGATGGACGCGCCAGCAGAAGCCGCGCCAGACCGATTAATTTTTTCTGTCCGCCGCTGAGCGCGTTGACAGGTTTATCAAAATCAGATTCAGGCAAGCCCAATCCGCGCAGAAGTTCGCGCACGCGCGCGGCGTAATTAATGCCGCCAAGCGATTCATGTTCTTCAAGTAATTTATGTTGTGTATCAAGAACGCGCGTAAGATTCTTCTCGTTGTTATACACTTCGGGATTGCCAAGTTTTATTTCAATGTTTGCGAGTTCGCTTTCCAGTTCAGCCACGCGCGGATTGCCTTCCAGCGCAAGCGTCAGCGCGGATTTATGCGGATCAAATTCGGGATGCTGAGGCAGATAGCCAATCGTCACGCCTTTCGCGCGGACGATGATCCCATCTTTTTCAGGCGCGTGTTCGCCGATGATCAATTTGAACAGCGACGACTTGCCCGCGCCGTTGGGACCGATCAAGCCGATTTTCTGGTCATGCTGAATTTCCCAATTCAGGTCGTGGAAGATGGCGCGTGAGCCGAGTACGAGCGTGATATTTGAAAGATTGATTGAGATCATTGTGTTGCTCCAGATTGTATCAGGTGAATTAAAACAAAAAAGCCGCAGGTCCGGGTACGCCTGAGGCTTGAGAGTATGTGAGTGGAAAATTACTTATCTCTGGCTACAGGCGCGCGGACAGAAGGCGGTCTCGTTGATGAAGCCGCGCAAACCGATGTAAAGGATGTTCATTCCAGAAAGTTCGTATCTCATAGCGGCGGGATTATATCACTGGTTTAACGGATTGCATGGGAGCAGAAAAAACTCGAAGCCACGCGTACGCGAAATGCTCGACTGCGAAGCGTGGCGAAGGTGTGTACGCGATGTTAGGTGGCAGTCCTATTTTGACAATCGAATAATGATTGGATAGTCCTTTAGCAGGAAATCGTGAATGATTAAGTCTCCATTTTCACTGTTTGTAATTAACTTCTGTTCAAAGCCATTAAGAACATCAATTCCAGTGGCATTCCAGTTTGCAAAGTCAGGGATTGTCAGCGTGAATGGTATCCCTGTATCATAGTCAACTGCTGAACCATCATTCCACACTGCAAGCAGATTATCTCCGTTTGGCAGTGAGAAACCATAACTCTTGACGTATTTTGCTTCGCTTTGGATGGTTGCCGGTAGATTGATCGTCTTGTTTCCAGCCATGACAGTGGAAAGATACGCATTCGTGCGATATAGTTGCGGATTATCTACCAACAGGAGTTGCGTTACCGTAACATCCATACCTAAATGCGTGAGTATGGAGCGTGTTAAATATTTTACGCTTTGAATATTACTGTACGCTGGTGACGGCGGCTCAGGTTGAGGCGGAATAGGCCAGTGAATTTCATCTGCTTCAAACTCCCCTTTGAAGCCATGAGCAACTGCAACTTCCTTTATTTCTTGTACAAGCGAAGGGTATTCGTAATAGTATTGCATTTGCTCCTCATACGCTGGCGATGTGCCAATCATAGGGTGCCAGGAAATGACGTCCACCAACGGCATGAAATCGGAATTCAGCAGCCGAAAAAGATAGTCTCGCGATCCCGGTTCGACAAAGGTGGAAATGCCGCCAATTATAATTTTTGCCTCTGGATATTCCTGGCGAATGACAGGCACAGTACGTTTTACCAGTTCTATATAATCATCCACTTCTATGTATTTTAGATCTTCTGGCCGATTGGGCTCATTCCATATCTCGTAATATTCAACGCGGTCCTTGAAGTGATTCACGCTGAATTTTACATATTTGAGATAACGCTGAATCTCTTCTTCTGTTCGAAACCTTGGAGCAGGTATTTCGCCGCCATTTGCTTTGTAAGATGTATCCCAGAAAGTTAAGACATAAGTCAACTTTACCCCATTGTTTGCAAGACTGGCGATGAAATCATCCTGACTTGGATCTATCAAAAGGTCAGGTTTGGTCCAGTCTATCTTGTCCGGATCAAGGTGGTTAATGGCAAAGCGGAAGCGCTTAAAGCCCATTTCAAGAATATAGTTGGGATCTAATGTTGCATCGGGATATACTTCGGGTTCATACATAGGATGCCACATGCCCCCAGTAAAAGTCCCCATTCTGTTATCTTCGAGTTGTGCGGATGATTTGGAAATAAGATCAATCCTTGGCAGATTGTTTCCATCTTGAACTACGTTGGATGCAACCACATCCAAGAGCGGTTGGTTTATTTCTGTTGTCGGAAGGGAGAATCTGCTAGTATTGCCATCCTCGTCGGTCGCAATGGCAGTCAGATTGGGACCTTTGAAGGGAGCGCCCTTGTCAAGTGTCAAGATGCCTGTATCGTCGGCTGTTCCTTGTATTTCATAAACTTCCCCTTGTCCATTTTTATCGGAATAGATTTCAACTGTGCATCGAGCGCAGGTGAAAACTGTAATTGATCCAGTTGTAAGGTTGTAACCTATGATACTTGGAGATTCTAAAGAAGCGTTTCCATTGCCCATCAGGAGTATGCCAATCCAGCCATTATCGTAGATGCTGTTTTGAGTGATGGTATTGCCCAGCGAATCTGGTTTATAGATTTGGATCCCCGCTGAATTGTACGCAATAACATTGCCTGGCCCAATTGTATTATGGCTGGCTCCATTCGCTATATAAATGCCGGTGTCTTCTTGATCTTTATTGCCTCGCGCAGAGAGCCCGTTAACATCGGTACCAACCAAGTTTCCCAAGACAGTGTTGAAAGATGTATCCTCGTCCTGTAGATCAATACCCGTGCGATTTCCGCTTGTTAAATTGCCTTGCCCCAATGGTCCTAAACCTAAATTTCGGTCACCGCCAATTATATTATTTTTGGCACCGCCCATAATTCCAATTCCTCCACCGGGAAAATTGACGATCTGTAATCCCCGAATCACATTTCCATTGGAGCGTATGGACAAGCAATTGACCCACTCTCCTTGGACATCACGGCCATCCAAAATCACGCCTGCATCACTTGCATCTATGGTTAAATAGCCTTGAGTAAATTCTGGCAAAGCAATGCCTTCTTGTTCCTGAGTTTTCAGGAAGATAGTGGTTGGGTTATCAGGTGGAAAGACTTTAGGATCAAAGGTAATAGTATTTCCTGGCTTCGCATCCAACATTGCCTGACGCAATGTACCAGCTCCACTATCGTCCGCGCTGACGACGACAATGGCCTTCCCTTTAGGTATTAGCGTTATTGTGGGCGTAGACAAAAAAGTTGTTGGCGTAGGCGGCGTGGAAGTCGTCGCATAGGCGGATAGAGAGATAACAGGAGACGGATTTGGTCTACAGCCATTCAATGCAAGAGAAAGTGCAATCCCAAGAAAAAGCAATTTGGTGATATTTCTCATCGTTTCCTCCAAAGAAGCCGACGAACGGTTTGCGTTCGCGAAGTGCCCTTGCGGGGTACAGGTGGGCGGGCACTTCGACAAGATTTCGGCAAGCTCAATCTACCAGCTCAACAACCAAAAATGCCTGTGAACCGCGCAGATTTTCACAAGTCCGCGCATGTTTTGTTGGTCCGCTTTTATATGATATGTTTGCCGTAGAAGAAACCAGCGCCATAAATGATTTTAATTTATATCGCATTATCTCAAATTCATCGGCTCATTTTCTTTTCCGAAAACGAGGAATGATAAAGGGGGTTTGTTTTCTATACTCTCGATAGGCTTCGCCGAACCGCAATTCCATTTCTTTCTCTTCAAGAAACTTGATATATACGAGAAGAACAACTGTAAATGTCAGTACTAAACCTACTGCTGAAATTGAACCGATTAGGGTGGCAACTCCCAAAAAAACCACAATTGCTCCTAACGCCATTGGGTTGCGACAATAATTGTAAGGTCTCTGGATAATCAACTGCTGGGTAGCCATTATGGGAATAGGGGTTCCTCTACCTATTGTAAATTGAACGTAGATTGTCCACCATGCAAATAGGATCCCCGCTACAACAAGACCGCAACCAAGTACTATATTGATAACCCCAAATGCCAAGGGCGGCAATTCAAATTGGCGGTCAAGTAGTGGGGAGAAATAAACGAGGGCGCCAGGTAAAATACCTAAAAAAAATATACCTTCAATCATTAGCGCTACGATTCGTTTCCCAGGACTGTACTCGCGCTTTGCTTGCTTAATAAATTTCTCTTTCATCTTACACCTATTCCTTTTCTATATTCAAAAAGAAACTGTGCGGAGTAGATATCAATGTTGCAACAACTTTAGCGGACTAATGGTTTGCATTATACCCTTACGGGGTACAGGTGCGTTTCGACAGGCTCAATCTACCAGCCCGACAATCAAAAAATGCTCGACGCTAAGCGTGGCGAAGGTGTACACGCTTTGCTGGACGGATACTACTCACCGGATATGAAAAAAAGTAATTGCAAAATCTCATTGCCGAGAACGACAAGCGGCACAACCGTCGCCACGAACACAACCCAAGAGCGTTCTCGCTTGAATATAATGGCGATGAGTCCTGAAATACCCGTAGCAAGTACGCAGATTCCCACCATGATGCCAAAGGCAATGGCGACTCCTGATGAAACGGCTCCATTCAAACTGAGAGAGTCAATCACCGATGCGTTCAAGGCAATGAGCACGATTGCGATGATGAACAGAATTACTGAAACGCGACCTGGGACTGAAGATGGTCGAGTTAGGAATCCCATGCTGTGTGACGTTGTCGCTTCGGATGTATCTGATTTAGACATACTATTCTCCTTTGCTTAAGGGATCCGTCCGATTGCGGAGGACGGTTTTGTTCATTGCTGCTACCATGAAACTGAATCTTTGGAATTATAAGATTCCTATTTCTCTATATACTATTTGACACCATTCGACTTCACCATTTAGCCACCAGCCAAATACCCAATCGGCGCCAAGGTCGCGCAGCGTATCCATGTCGCCGCCACCTGTCCATTTTTGATATGTTTTGGCTCCAGCTTTCAATGCTTTTTCTACGAATTGTTCTGTTAAACGAATGCAATAGGATGTCCCATTACAAAAGGCAAGGATGATCCCCGTTTTTGGATGTACTAAAGCGGGCGTGCCATATACAAGGCAACGGCAATCTTCTGGCAAGGAAGAGCCAATAACATCCCAGACACGCTCAACGACATCTGGATGACTGCCTTGCTCCATGTAAGGTTTAGCCACACTGTTCCATGCCGCAATAATTGGGACATTGTCATGTTTCTTTCCCCTAATAATATATTCAAGAACTTTCTTATTCATTACGTGCGTTTCATTGATATACATATTCTGAAGCCTTCTCCAAAATGTGCGGCTTGTTTTACGGTTTTGACTTCGGACGCAAGTATTGTGACGATATTTGCCGCCCAGCGGTCTGCGTCCGCGAAGCGCAGGTGTGTGCTTTGCTGGGCATTTTTTGTTACGCTAGATTCGCTGCCTGAAAAAAGACACCACCGCCAACGCGCCAAATTTTCACACGCAACTTAATCTTTGCCAATATCCTAAAAATATTTGTCAAAAGGCTGGCAATTTACCAGCCATCATTAAGCCCTAAGATTTTTCGATGATGGAGAGTAAATTCAAAACACTCATTGATTTCATTTCTCAATTCTGGAGAATAATTACCTTTCATGCTTTTGAGTGCGAGCATTATATCGCCAAGTATTTCTGAACCTGTTGCTCCTGCAATCATCGCGGTGCCTAATTTTTGCGAATCTTCAAGATGACCATCTTTTTTGAGCCATTCAATTAAAACATTTACGGCCTTATAAAACTCATCCAGTTTCGTAAATCTTGTTTTTGGTTTCATCTTTATGGATTTTCTTAATCGTGAAATGCTTAAGACCACGAAAATAAAAGCACAAAACCATAAAGCATTAATGACATTTGGATTATTCATGACAGTTTTCCATGAGGCGCTTGCTATAAAAAGAAATGCGATAAATAGGTGGAATATTCCAGACTCTAAAATCTTTTTCAACATATCTTTTTCGCTTCCTTGAAATATCTGAGCCAATAACCCACAGGGAAAAAGAATCAATAGACTCACGCTAGGAAATCAATTCCATGCGTGTTGATTAAAATGATCGGGTCAATTGGAACTATTTTTTGCTTTGGAATGCAGCCAGATACAAGGCATAGGTCACCAGGAGATATGCCGCAGTCCGAACAATGATTAGAATGGCGCTTAAGGAATCTTTCAGACTGAGCAATGTCGCCAAATGGGAAATCCCAAAAAGACCGAAGGCAATTCCAACATACAAGACCATCTTGTTTTTTGAACGCTGGTAACCCATGATACCAAATATCAAAATAACGATACATAGTGCCAGGTTGATGAAAGTCATTGTGTCCCAAGAAAGTTGCATTTGTATCTCCTTTTTTATGTGCCTAAATCTGTTATTGTTAGTGTTGCCTAACAAAAATGAAACCGAAATAATTTTACAAGTTCATAAACTTTTGTGCAAGGTTGCCCAACGATTTGCGTTATGCCACTTCGGGGTATAGGTGTGTTTCGACAAGGATTTCGACAGGCTCAATCTACCAGCTCGACAATCAAAAAATATTCGACGCGAAGTGTGGCGACGAATCCCATAAGTCCGCGCATGTTTTATTGGGCAGATTTATGTTATTCCAAAATCAGAGGATATGAAGGCGTGGCGACCTTCATATACCTAATATTTGATGGTGCAGCCTATGGCAGGATTTCCACGCTTAGTGTGTATTTCACGGTTTGCTGGGACATTGACATCACAGTAATGTAATAATCCTGGCTGACAGACAATTCGGAACTCCAGTTCGTCACGGGAACAAATGTGAGTATCACGTCTGCCGAAAGAGAAAAGACAACATAAGGAGTTGTGCCTGAAGCTGGTTCGGTGGTCAGGTTGATACTCATCCGCTGACCTTTCATCGCGTAAAGCACAAAGCCTATCGTAGCATTGGGCGCTATGTTGTCGGAGATTTGCCAACTGGTGGCATTCGGCTGGAACTGAATGCGATTCGTTTGCGGCAATGCAGAACTATTACCCGAAGCCTGACTGGTCGCGACGCAATCTGCCGAGGGACCGGGAATTGCCGCGAAGCGTCCATCAGGTGAAGCGGGATACCCCATCATAGATCCGCACTCGAATTGGCTGGGCGGTCTGACAATAATATCCGATACCGTCTGGTTTGCAGCAACTGTGACTGTAGCCAGCGTCAAGTCGTCTATGGAATAGCCCACCCCGGTTGTACTCCAGTCGGCAGCGGCGCCAAATACTTGATAAGTCCCCGGCGGCACGGTGATGGTGAATGAGGCTTCACTATCAGTGGCTTGAGTTTCCGCAAATGCCCATGCGCCGGTCATTGGATCTAACGCATACACCACCATGTTCGGCGTGGGTGGAGCAACCAAATATACGCGCCCCGTGATTGTGCCAGTTCCGATAGGTGAAGGATTGGCGGCGGGCAATGTCTTTATGAGAGTTGCCTGAACTGGCAGGTAATTTTCTCCGCTGGGTGGTGTAATGATCTTCCAGAAGATTGTATTCTCGTTAATCAAAGTGATCTGCGCTGTTCCAGCATCTGAGGCAAACGAACTTTGAAATGTGATTGTTGCCTTATCCGCTTGAATACTTCCCTTGATCGAGTTATCCAGCGAATCAATTTTATTCCCTCCCTGGGCGACAACTACATGCTTGCCTTGCAATTGTCCCGCGTTTTGGGACAGGTCTAGGCTAAAAGCTGATGCTTGGTCTTCCCAGTGTCCTGTAAAATCCACTGGTGTTGAAGGATTAGCGGCGGGTATTGTGGTTGGCGTGGCTGCTGGACTTCCGCATCCGGCTAATAAGCAAAGGGTGAGTGCCAAGCCGACGATCTGAAGGATGAGTCTTTTTGAGTTCATGTTGATTATTTTCCTTTTCTAGTTGGGGAATTTGGACTAGATATTTAGTGGTCGCTTTTATTCAAAAAGTGTCGCGGATAGACAGAATGAACCTTGCGTTTGAGTTTTTAGCATCAAGCATTACATTCGGGTAAACGATAAATATTTGATCTTGAAGGAACTGCCCAACAGTTTGCATTAGTGGACAGTGCGCGCTTTGTTGGGTACGTTGTTCATTTAGAGACATGGTATGGCTAAGAATAATTTGCTCATAAATGATTGTTATCAGAAAATCTATAGTGAGCTAATGTCTTTGAACCCCATAAAAATATAACGATTGTCGCTGTGATTATAATGATCGAATAACCAACCGCGGCGTTGGCAAGTTCGAAATGAGAACGGCCGCCGGGAAAGATGGTTCTTCCAGTGTTGCTTATTGCATGAAAGAGAATAACCCCGAAGACACTTCTGTTTGTGTTGTTATAGAGCCAAACATATAGAATACGAAAAGCAACTGTCACTAGAAATCCCCATGCCATTAACACGGGTGACTGTCCTAATTGAATCATGGAAGGGAAATGCCATAGCGCCCATATTGAACCTACAATCAGGGAAGTCGTTAATGCGGTCCAGCGATTTTGCATGGGATCGATAATATAACCCATATAGCCTAATTCTTCGCCTGCGGCGGCGATAAAGAATGCAAGAAAGATTAGGGGAGTCAGGAGAGGAATATCCCATTTAACAGGAACAGGTAGCCCAATCAAGCGCATTATGCCATAAGTAAAAATGTATAGAACAGGCATTAGGAAAATGATCGGTAAATACCAGATTTTTTGCTCGATTCTCTTGTAATCGAAGGTTTTGCTCAACAACCTTTTAACCCCGTCAAATTTTTCTTCCTGGTAAACAAGGATGGAAGCCGCGATGAGCGGAACAAAGGTTGCTCCGATGTCGGTCACTGGGAGATTATCTGGAAGTCCTCCCGCTTTGACCATTGTACTAAGCGCCCAAAGTGGAGTTGTAAGGGCAAAAACCAATACAAAGAATATCAAAGGGGACCTGCTTGTTGATGTGCTTATGTTCATGATCTATTAACCTTCATTAAGTTCTCCTGAAACAAGCGCCTAACGGCTTGCGTTTGCGAAGCGCCCTGCGGGTAGTGGCGGTATGTTTCGACGGGGTTTCAATAAACTCAACCAGCCAGCTCAACAACCGGGTTGGGCGCGGACTCTGCTTGGGAGCAGAAAAAACTCGAAGCCACGCGTACGCGAAATGCTCGAAAATGTCCCCAGCAGCCTGTACTGCGACCGGAGGGAGTGTCGAAGGGTCCAGTGCACACTTTGTTGGGCAGCCTTGCCTTTAGAAAAAGTGCGAGTTTGAAAGACAAGAACTTGCGTCGAAAAAGCAGCTTGGCAATGAACCCAAGCACTGACTTAATTATTGCATAAATCGCGCCAACTATGCTACTCAAACAGATGCATTGTTACATGGCTCAATTACATGAGATAACTGTCAAAGGTTAGGTTGAAAGTATTGGTAAATTAAAGCCCTAATGCATGGTAGTAACCATAGGCAATAGACAATAAACATCCTGTTGCCATTTTCTCTGCAGTCTCTGACGTCCCACTTTCTAACCACCACGTGATCATACCAACGATTGATCTTGCCAAACAGGCGGCAGCCATTTCGGCAGACATGACATATGCCCCACCTGTTTTCTTTTTGAATAAGCGATTCGATGATTGTATCCGGTGAAGCCAAATCATGGAAAGGTAATTACACATCTGGGTTGAAAACCACGGACTGCCATTTTTCCCAAGGAGTGAGCGATAAAGTTTCTCGTTTTTTGCAAAATACTCAAAAAATCGCGACATTGTGGAAATTGCATCGCGCATCCTAGCGTTGGGTATATCGTCGGTTGCTGCATCGAAATCTACAAAAATTTCTATATTTTTCTCTACAGGTCCAATTTCATTGAGCATAGACTCAACCGCTTCTTTGAAAATATAGGTGACCAACGCACGTTTATCTTCAAAATGCCGATAAAAGGTCGCGCGATTGATCATAGCCCGTTCCGCGATATCTTTCACGGTAATTGCATCGAATCCTTTTTCAGCAATTAAGTCGACAAGCGTATTACATAACAAGATACGGGTACGTTGAACTCGCAAATCAGCATATTCTGACAACATAATTCCTCGAGTGTTGCGTAATGCAACATATTGTAAAATCTGCTCACTGTGCAGAAATTGTAACATGTTATATAACCTATTTGCTCGCCGCAACATGCTATTGTTTATTAAGCATTGCATTGTTTTATGTCTTCCAAAAAAATTATGATACGGAAGGAAAATACCCTATGAGTGACAAAACGAAAACCAATCACAAACAAGATAGAACGATATCCGCGTTAGAAGGCAAGCAACACGCACGTTTAGTGGAACTTGTGAAATTTGCAAGAATATACTCGCCCTATTACCGCGAGTTGTATCAAGGACTTCCCAACAATGTGGATTCGCTCAGCCAGTTGCCCATTACAAACAAAAAAAAACTTATGGCCCGATTTGATGATTGGGTTACCGATCCATCGATAACACTTGATAAAGTTCGATCTTTTATCGACGACCCGAATTTGGTTGGTGAACAATTTTTAGGGAAATATCACGTTGCGGTCACATCAGGAACGACAGGCAGCCATGGTATTTTTTTGACCGATGATAGCACTACTGCGATGAGCGCAAAAATCAATAAGAGAGCTAAGCTTTCATGGATTGGCATCAATGGCTTGCTCAAGTTGTTTGTGCGCGGCTTCAGACTCGCTGCGATAACGGCGACCGGTGAACATTTTGGTTTTTTATCCGGAATAAATTATATGAGAAAGACCAATAATTTTTGGAGAAAGAGGGTCAGAGCTTTTTCTGTTCACATGCCCATATTGGAGCTTGTCAGCCAACTTAACGAATTTCAGCCAACTTTAATAATGGGATATGCAAGTGTAGTTGCATTGCTTGCAAGCGAGCAGGAACTAGGCCGCCTATATATTCGCCCCGTGTTTGTTGAAGTGATGAGCGAAAAACTGATTGATGCCGAGTTTCAAAAAATCGGGAAAGTTTTTAAAGTAAAACCTTACCAAATGTACGGCTCCACTGAAAATCCGTTTGCCAGTTCGATTTGTAAACACGGGTGGTATCATGTCAATAGTGATGTGGTAATCTTGGAGCCGGTAGACGCAGAATATCGACCTGTCCCACTAGGCACAATGTCACATACTGTCCTCATTACGAACCTCGTAAGCAGAATACAACCAATCATACGCTACGATTTAGGCGATAGCATTGTGATGCGACCCAATGCGTGTCCTTGTGGCGACCCTCGTCCCGCGATCCAGGTACAAGGTCGAGCGGCTGACGCTCTCGTATTTACGGCATCTAACGGTGAGAAAGTAATGGTCCCACCATTGCTTTTTGTGACGTTGATTGATCGCATGCATGGGATTGAGTTGTTCCAGATTGTCCAAACGTCACCGACGATTTTGCGAATTCGCCTACATTACGCGGCGTCAGTTGATCAACAGCAACAAGATCGGCAATGGCAGATACTGTGCGATGAGCTTACAACGATGCTCATGGGGCGAAACTTGGGACACATTACATTTGAACGCGATTCTGAGTCTCCTGAACAATCTCAAGGTGGGAAATTTCGCATGGTCATTCCATTTGAGTAAAATCTTTTATTGTGAGTTAAGAACTGAAAAAAGGTACCCTTCGAATTCGTTCGAGGGATACCTTTCAGAATGCTAGGGGGCCGCCCAACGGTTTGCGTCCGCGAAGCGCCCTGCAAGGGTACTGGGAGGTATGTCTCGACAGGCTCAATCTACCAGCTTGACAACCAAGGCGGGCGTGGACTCTGCTTGGGAGCAGAAAAAACTCGAAGCCACGCGTACGCGAAATGCTCGAAAATGGCGACGAATCCCCAGTAGCCTGCACTGAGCGAAGCGAATGTGTCCGATGCACGCTTTGTTAGGCAACTTCACGGGACTTAAGATTTACTAACTGAAAACACTGCCATGCTTGCTATTATGCCTAATATAATTCCAACGAACGCCGAAATATAAACTTCAATAGGTAGTCCATCACCTGGATAGTGGCCATGCCAATACCAGATCGTTCCATCTTCCAAAAGAACATAGAAATTGAAATTTAACTGTCCACATTCGACAATTTTTCCAGGCGGATCTTTTAATGGGTGTAATCCAGATTCGCCGGATAGCAAACAGGTGTTGTCTTTTTTTGCTAAAGGGTATTGAAGGCCGGTATCCATATTATTAGTTTGGACCCATTGATTGCATTTTGGCTGAAGGTTACAGTCAAAGTTCCAAACATATAGTTGTCCATCCGCATTTTGCGCCCAAACCATATCGGAATTTGCTCCAATTATTTGCGTAAATCTGATTGGGCTATCAAGCAATTGCCATTCCTTCGCTTTCATTTCAAGCGAGTCTTTGAAATCCGCAACAAAAAAACCACCAACAAATCCCAAAATACCTCCACCTATAGAAAATACGGCAAGCAAAAAGATATTTTTGATTATTTGTAAAGTCAGTTTTCTTTTTGCTTCGTTTTTTTGAAAAGCGACAAAGATCGCTATGCTTAATATGAAAACAACAGGTTTGGAGAGAAAGACTAGAATTGATTTTAGCCAGCCGAAACCATCGAGAAATGCCCAAGACGAAAATATACCTGACTTGATAAGGTAGTTAACACCATTTTCAACTATGGAACCTAAGAAAATACCAAGAGCAGCTACAAGGATTAACAGGAGGAATTGTGATAGAGATTGTGATAGAGAGTGATTCGATTTTTGCATAATGTATTTCCTGTAAATTTTCTTACCTGTGCTTATGCTATAAGGTGGGTTGCCCAACTATGTGTTCAGCAAAAATTATTGTAAAACATCCCCGTTGCGAGGTGTTAACATTCTATGTACAAATTACGTGACCATTTTACCAGAAAGGCAAAAAATGCCTAATCCAAATTTTCCAACAAACCCAGTGTTTCAGTAAGGAATTCAGAAATTCCAGTAAGGAACTTGAGGGTTTCAGTAAGGAATTCCAAAATTCCAGTAAGGAACTTGGGAATTCCAATAAGGAGTTTTGAAAAACAGACGGCTTAACCAGAGTTAAACCGTCTGTTTTTTAGGTCAAGCGGGCGTTTTATTTCACATCGTCTCAAACTTACATTTTTGCAATGTGAATGATATGTATTTATGGTATCGGAATCACTACACTATGCTTATAGCATTGAATAAATTATTCAAGGAAAGCCAAAAATATGAACACAATTCTTAAGAACAATCGCCGCCTTTCGCTTGCAATCGCGGCAATCGTTGCGCTCTTAACCGCCACGCACGCGCTGGCGGCAGTCGGGTCTCTTGACCCAAGCTTTGGCACAAACGGAATCGCAATTGCCGATCTCGGAAGCAGTTCCGATTCTGTCCGTGACGTTGCCTTGCAACCGGATGGCAAAATCGTCATGCTTGGATCCGCTCAAACCCTTGTGCGTTACAACTCCAACGGCAGCGCGGATAACGCTTTTGGCGTAAACGGAAAACTAAGCCTCGACTTTTTTGGCAGGAAACTCGCCGTCCAGCCGGATGGGAAGCTACTCGTTGCCGGGTCAAGTGGAGGCGATTTTGCTGTTGCCCGTTATAACAGCGCTGGCACAAGCCTGGATAATACCTTCGGCACAAATGGAGTCGCAATCATTACTTCCGCCCCGGGTTCGTTAAGCGATCTTGCCATCGAATCCAACGGAGGGATCGTTTTAGCTGGCACTTGGTCTAATAGTCAAGGACATTCCGTATACTCTTTGATCGCTCGTCTCAACAGCGATGGTACGCTGTATGACACCGACTATGGCAGCGTGATGTGGTTAGACGGTGTTTTTTCGTATGACAACTATAACTTCGGACAGGCGGTCGCAGCCCAACCGGATGGCAAAATTGTCGTGTTTGGCAACACGATGGACGACGAATCTTATGATATGCGTCCCTACCTTGTGCGTCTCAATCAGAACGGTTCGCTCGATAAATCCACTTTTGGCACAATTGGAAGCGGGGCTGTGATTATCCCTGTTCGCCGCTTTCATTACGATAAAGGTTCCATGGTCATTCAGGCAGACGGCAGGATTGTTGTAGCAGGAACCGTTGGCAACAGCGAGGATGTTTACAATGACCTGATGGTGGCGCGCTTCAATAACAATGGAGCGTTGGATACTACTTTTGGCGGAACTGGAATTGTGATCACTGACTTCGGGGCAAATGAATTTGGCATGGATGTCCGCTCTCAAGCGGATGGCAAGATCATCGTGGTGGGAACAAGTTCCACCGCCGGCTCCGACAGTCTGCTGATCGTGCGGTATAACGCGGACGGTTCGCTTGACAGCGCGTTCGGCGATAACGGAAAACTGATCGGCGGACTCGGCAATGGTCCCAGTTCCGGCACGGGGATTGAAATCCAACCGAATGGCAAGTTCATTGTGTTCGGTTCCAGCAACGGGGACGCTTTCCTCGCGCGTTATAACGTAACAACAGGCAAGTCAATTAAAGACAATTATGAATCAGTAGGTTCCTTTGACGGTTCCATACTTGAATCCGGAGAGAACAGCAATACAGGCGGCGCGATTGACAAATATAGCGTTACTTTCAATGTCGGCGACGATCCACGGAACAGGCAATACCGGGGCATCCTTTCATTCAATACCAAATCAATCCCGGATGATGCGCTGATTACTTCCGCGCAAGTGAAAATAAAGAAACAAGGCATCAAGGGCATTGATCCCATGCTTACATTTGGCGCTCTTTTGTTGGATATGCGGAGCGGTTCTTTCAGCGATAACCTTGCTTTACAAGCGAGCGACTTCGCGGCTCCAGTCAGTCCGGGCGCTATTTCGGGACGGTTCACCAACCTGACTAGAAACTGGTACGCGGTTACTTTGAGCCCTTCCAACCTGAGATTCATCAACAAGACAAGCATGACCCAATTCCGTGTGCGCTTTCGCCTGGATGATAACAATAATCGCTTGGCAGATTATGTGAGGTTTTATTCCGGAAATTCCGTAGAAGCCAATCAACCCAAATTGATCATTACTTATATAGTATATCCTTGACGCTTATTAGACCATGTCATTCTGAGCGACTGAAAGGAGCGAAGAATCTCGATTCTGTAAGAGAGTTTGCCCCGTAATCTGAGATTCTTCGTCGCTTCGCTCCTCAGAATGACATGGCGGCAACTTGGATTACTATTCCCAATCCCCCGCGTATTTAATGTCGTATGGCTGTGTGATATTTTCAACTCTGGCTCGTCTTAATTCAACAAGCTGGCGGATGTGTAAATTGTCGTGCGCGACCCATGATGCAAGCATTTGACCTGCCGACATAGAACCAAATGGGGACGCGTGGATAATGTTCCAGTCGGCGTTTGATAAGCCTTTGAGCCATTCCAATGATTTTCCCCGCTCTGCAAAGAACTTCGTTTGCGTTTCGATAAAATTTTGCTCATTGTATTTTCGCGCGGCGACCCAATCCTGCGGATTAATACTGTGCCATTCTTCGTTTTGACGATGCAGGATGAAATCCAAATGTTCGCGGAAATCTTCGCGTTCTTCATCGTAAAAATGACAGAGGACTTCCAGAATTGACCATGTTTCCGGTGTCGGTTTGAAACCCGCTTCTGCCTGTGTAATGCCAGCCAGCAAGCCGCGGATCATTTCTGTACTGTTGGAAAGTTCTTGATAAAGAGTTTCAAATTTCATATTTGCCGTTTTTCAATTCCCAAACTTCCCTACGATCCTCATAATATCAAATCCCTCCGCAAACGGACATTCCGCCAGCGCGCCGTGACGCACCATGATCGAGCGTGTTAATTCCGCGTTGAAATAATACCGCTCGTGATAGGTCTCATATTGCGCGAGAGCTTCCACTTTTTTATTCACGTCTTCTTCCGTGACTTCAACCAGAAAATGGGGAAAGAAATCGTAGGAGGAGCGTACCACGTCAAAACCCAAAACTGTGATGCCGCGATAGGCGCGCAGAGCCTCTTCGGTCACGGTGTTGTGGTCCTGGTGGACATCCTGTCCGCTGTGGACAAAGATAATATCAGGCTGAAAGCTTTTACGGAGTTTTAGGAAATACTCTAGGATTTCCTGCCGTTCGTTGGGGAAAATGCGGGTGGTGAATGGTCCGAAAACTACTTTCTCTTTCGGTACGCCAAGCACAGACATGGCTTTGTAGTGTTCGTCTTTTATGTTTTTCAGGTCGGGATTTTTTTTGTTATCTGAAAGCGTGACGCATAATACTTCGGTCTGTTTGACGATGTGATGAATCAACGCGCCGCATCCCAACTCAATATCGTCAGGGTGCGCGCCGAGGAAGAGGATTCTTTTGCCGTTGAAGTTCATGGTGTGATTATGTCATTGCGAACGAAGTGAAGCAATCTCCTGCACAATGAGGGGGATTGCTTCGCGAAGTGCGCTCGCAATGACATGCCTTATTTCGTTGCCAATATCCCGCCGACGACTTTGGTCATCACCAATTTGCCGTCACGGTCAAATCTGCGCGTAGCCGCTTGCGTAATGGAATTTATCAACGCCTCGTATTCCTCTTTTCCGTTGAACATGGAAGTCCATAGTTTGCGGTCTTCGCTCAGGGACGCGCGCACATAGTCAATGAACGGCGCGACTTCCGGGAAGGTGAGCGGATTCTCGAATATGTGCAATTCGGTCTTGGCGAAGATTTTGCTGATGGTGTTGAAGATATCGCCTTTGAATCGACTCGAACCCGGCATGGGCGGAATGGTCTTGTTCGTGGCTTCTTTGATGACGTCGTAGAACATCTGCTTATTTTCAGGCAATGGACCGGAGACAAAAAGCCGTCCGCCGGATTTAAGTACACGATGAGCCTCACCAAACGTAAAGTCCAGATTTGATGCGTAATAAATGGCAAAGGCGCTGGTACACAGGTCAAAGATGTTATCCGCAAAATTGAGCGGTTTGTTAAAATCCAAAAATTGGAAATCTATCTTTGCGCCGAGTTTCTGATTCTTCTCACGTGCCTTGTCAAGCAGTTCTTCAGAGAAATCGCCGCCGGTGATTTTTGCGCCGCCTTTGGTATATTCATTGAACAGAAAACTGAGCTTGCCCGCGCCGCAACCGATATCAAGAATGTTCATGCCGGGCTGAGGCTTGAGCAGGTCGTTCGTCCATTGATCAATATTGCCCTTGCCGTATTTTTCGTGAATGTCAATGCGCGTGAGCAGGTCTTTGCTGGTTTCCTGATAATTGATTTCCATTATGTCTCCTGTTATGTTTCGTGATTATACCAAATTGGGCTTTGGCGGAAACATAATTGTTGAAAGATTTTTGGTTTGAGATGTTCCTTCCTATTCCAAGCGGGGTATAATCACGTAAAGCCAACAAATTGAGGCAAAGCATGGACATTATTTACAAGAAAAAGCCCGCAGCCAAAAAGACAAAAAAAGTTAAGGATGCCCGTGTTTCATACACTGCGAAAGCTTCCGCAAAAGCACAGGTTATTGAAGCTGTGTATGATGGGCGGGTATTTCTTCCGCAACAATTGCTCGTGCTGAAGGCGAATACGCGCGTGCGAATTACGGTTGAACAAGTAAAGGTCAAACGCTCCAAGAAGAAATCCTTTCTCGACACTGCGCGCTCCATAAAAATAGATGCGCCAGCGGATTTCTCGACTAACGTTGACGAATATCTCTATTAGGGGAAGTCTTTCGGTGGTAAATAGTTTTTTCCTTGATACGGCATTCGCCATCGCCTTGATTTCCCCAAAGGATGTGTTTCATGAAAAGGCTAAAGGCAAATAAATCATAACTCAATCATGGATTTTATGCGCGGGTGATACACTCACAGTGTGGCGGGTGTGACGCAATCAGGAAGCGACGCGGCGAAAGCCGTGTCCGTTAGTGGCATGAGAATTTAAGGAGGAGATTGAGAGAAGGGAAGTGGCGAGGAACGAAACGGAAAGCTCGGAGTCTTTTAAAAGAATTGACACAAAGAATTATTTTTTGTTTAAATGATTTTCAAAATCTTTCACAATTAGACTAATGTCACCCAAAACACGGGTAGCAATATCGGTAATTAATATTTCAGTTCGAAATGGTAACGTTTTATCTGCTATCTTCATGAGCGAATAATTAATATCAGACAATAATCTCAATAAATCATCGAAGTCGCGAGATGAAGTAAGAAAAACCTGATGTCCATTGTTTCTAAGAACTAAAGCTTTGATAACAGCTTTTCTTTTATCAACATCATCAATATTCATTACCACTAAAAAATCAGGGATAGCCAGCTGTGGATTTGGGATATTTTCTGTTTCACTAATATCATAAGTCGCAACTATATGGACTTGGGATTCCTGTAAAAGAAGAGATTCCAAATCTTTGTTTTCGCCATGTGCTAAAACAATTTGTATCTTATGATTTTCCATGTCAATTCTCTTTTGTAGGCTCAATGGTGCTATACAGAGCATTTTGAGAATTACTTATACTAGCCCAAAATTGATCTCCATAATCAAAATGCCACCATTCTTCAGGATAATTTGTGAAACCAGCACTTACCATTACCGAAAATAAAAGGCGACGATTTTCACGATAGATTCTCTCCTTTTCAGTCAAACCTACATCATCTTGTTCAAAAAATGTAGTTTTGGCTTTATTGGTAAAATCATCAAAATCTGTTCCCATTTCAAGCAAATCGCCGTTACGGTCCGCAATCGTCAAGTCAATAGCACCTCCTGTGTTGTGAGGAGATGGCTTAAGTGGATCTGCCGAGGGTAAAGAAACGTATACGGAAGTGCGTTTCAATAAATCGTCATTATCAATGTCTGGATTTTCTGATAGTATTTGATACTTAAATTTATCAAAAAGTGCTTGCTGTGCACTTAATGGTCTCCAGGCATCCCACACAATAAAATTAAAGCCTTTGGGTAATAGCATCTTGGCTCGTTCCAGTTTTGAAACTAAACTTTCTCTTACGAAAGATTCGGGGATTGCTCCAGGTACTTCTTGACGAAAATACACCGGTTCAATTTCTATGCCTAAACGTTTTCTTAGTGGGCTTAAAGCGATCAAAGGCTCGTCGCATTCATTGATGGGAATAATTTTCCAATTTCCCAATTGTTGATTAGGGATGGGAACGCTAATATTGTTCATAATTCTCCTAAGTCATTCTTGAAATAAATAGCACAGATTAAGATCTATAATACTGTGCCTATCGTTCTATATATTTTTCACCCCAAACTTGACACCTGAAAGAGCCACTTTTTCCAGCAGTCCAGTATTTTGAGTGAAAATCCTTCTTTGCTTATTTGAGTGTGTATCCAAAGAAATTTGGATTATCTTATCTAAAACCTGCGTAGATGTAAGTCCAGCAGCTTGCCAAAGATAAAATGAAAATGAACCTGGTGTAGTGTTTATTTCGTTTACGAACACATCTTCAGTCTCTATATTTACAAAAAAGTCAATACGGACTATTCCCGATGCTTTTATTGCCATAAAGACCTGTTTTGAAAGATGCTGTATTTTTTCTGTCAAAGATTGACTGATTTGAGCGGGAAGGATTCGGTCGGCGCCTTTCATGCCCAAATGGGATGCGCCACGCATATATTTATCTTCATACGTCAAGAATTCTTGCCATGGAATTGGTTGTTCACATGGAGATGCTTGAACATCAATTCCATCGCCTAGTACTGAACAGTTAATCTCGATAAAGTTCCCCATATTGGGTTCTACGAGAGCAGTATGGTCAAAGGAATATACAACCGAAAGGGCGTCATCTAATTCATCAATATCAGATATTTTCTTTACGCCAATACTTGAACCTAGATTACAAGGCTTGACAAAAAACGGCGAAATAAACCGACCTGAGACTTCCCGTATAACTTCTTCTGGCGAAGAATTCCACCTACTACGGGAAATTTCAATACCATCCACAACAGGTAAATTCTCAGACTTAAGAACCTTTTTTGTCAGGGATTTATTCATACCAATAGATGACGCGGTAACATCACAGCCAGTATACGGGATATTAGCTAGTTCTAATAAGCCCTGTAAAGTGCCATCTTCTCCAAATGTGCCATGCACAGCAGGAATTACTACATCTAGGTTGACAACTTTATTGCTTTGAAAGATGCCTGTGGTAATCGGGGTAACTAATCCTTGAATTGTACTGTCCGCAGGAATACTGCAACTTTGAGCAGGGATTTCCCCACTATCAGCCCATTTATATGATTCAATGCTCAAAAGATTGTCCCCAGTAAACCATTCTCCAGTTTTACTAATATAAATAGGCACAACATTATATTTAGCGCGATCCAACGCACGGATAACCTGTAGACCAGTCAACACAGAGACCTCGTGTTCAACTGATTTACCCCCAAAAACAACTGCGACATTTAATTTATTTGCCATTTAACATCTCTCCTGTCACTTAAATTTTCCCAGAATATACATCTGGCAGATCATTTAGGTATAAGACCGTATCTCCAGAATGTACGATTGAATTCACGAATTCAATTCCTTCTTTTATTGAGCTAACTGTCTTTACCTTTTGTGCTTCAAATTTATTTTCTACCAGTCCGTTATAAATTGATAATGTTTGTTTCTCGTCTACTAATACTACAAAGTCACATATTTTACTAGCATATTGCCCTAACTTGAAGTTCTCAGTCTCTTGCATTTCAGCTAATTCAACCAAACCTGGCGTAATTAGAATCTTGCGACCAGCAAATAGGCCTAGCGCATCCAAAGCGCTTTTCGCACCAACTGGATTGGAGTTATATGCATCATCAATTATATTTACTCCGTTCGGCAGTTCAATTAACTGTAAGCGATGGGTGACTGGTCTAAGGCTCTTTACTCGATCTGAAATTGCGCGCAACCCTAACCCTAAACTTAATGCGACCGCAGAAGCAAATAATATATTCTGTACATTATGATAACCTAATAGTTCCGTATTAAATAAAGCTCTTTCACCAATTTTTTTATTTTCTACCAAAAATTCTATACCATTTTCTCTTGCCTTTATATTCGATGCGACTAATTGAGCATTTGGATGATCTAATGTGCTAATCAAAACATGAGATTGACTCGAGAGTTGATTTATGAAATTATTGGTGTAAGCATCGTCTGCGCTAAATACTGCCAAGCCCGATTTAGGCAACGATGCCATTAATTCAAATTTCGCTTTTGCAATATTTTCAATCGTTTTAAATCGCTCCAAGTGCTGGTATCCAACCGCAGTGATAATACCAACAGAAGGATTTACCAATTTACAAATATCCTCAATTTCACCAGAGCGGTATGCGCCCATCTCAACAATAAAGATTTCGTGACCTTTTTGCAGGGAAGTATTTATAACCTTTGTTACACCCATAAGAGTGTTGTAGCTCTTTGGAGTTGCAAGAACAGATTTATAGCCCTCAAGTATGTGAGCTAATATTTCTTTTGTACTTGTCTTGCCAAAACTGCCTGTAATTCCAATGACAAATGGAGCGACTTTTTCAATTTTCTCATGAGCAAGTCGTAAATAATAACGATTGATACTAATTTCGACAGGTGATAACATCAGATCTACCAGCACAACAATCAGGGGACACAATAGACAAAAAATAACGTCCGCTGGCAACACAACAAGAAAATTGAAGTCTCTCCCACCTCCCCAAATTAAATCAAATGTAAACTTCATGCCGATTGTGAAAAGTATTAAAACAAATAGTAGACGCTTTAACCGCGGCGTATAAACCAACTTGATTTTTTTAGGCTTAGCTATATAAACATAAACCCAAACTCCTATTACAACGTTTGTAATGATACGCAAAAATAACAACCAAGTATTAGGAGGGGAGAAAAAATATGCACCAATTAAAAATGTGCTTGCTAAAACAAAGACATAGATATTTATAGAGATAAAGTTCTTTACAGTCCATTTCAGGAATCGAAAGTGCAAATACTCTTCTTGTTGAAAATACACCAACAATCGCCATTCCTGTAATAGTAAAACTAATGTTGAAAGAGCGATTGAAAAAATAAACCAAACAAAATTCATGAAGATATTCCTATTTATTCAAAAATTCAACAATATAGTTGTTTACTTCGGCTGGGCTATCTACGAAAGGATAATGCCCTGCATTTTTAATCGCTACCAACTTTGCGTTGTTTATTTTCTTTGACATTAATTCGCCATCACTAAGTGGCGTAGCTTGATCATTCTCTCCCCATAAAAGTAAAGTAGGAGAATCAATGTCGCTCAATATGGGTTCAAGATCTTCATTAATGACTTTTTGATATGTCTCTTTCAGACGCCCCGCGGTTAAGTAATCTGTTGAGCCAATCGAACTATAAAATCTCCAGCGGATACTATTGCCTAGTTGCTTTGGCATTGAATAGAGTATTGGTTTTCCGATTTTTGAAATTGCTCTAAATACTTTGTTGCGCCAGTTCATCTCAAATTGTCGGACACCAGCGCTATCAACCAGAATTAGTCTTTTGACGATTTTTGGATATGTAGCCGCAAGCTTGATACAAACCCTTCCCCCAAATGAATGTCCTAAGAAATCAGCCGCATCAATTTTCAGAGATTGCAACAACAAGATTAACCATTCTGTATAATCTCCAACTCCCCAGGCTTTCGGAGGAAAATCGGTTTGCCCAAATCCAGGAAAGTCTAGCGCAATAACCTTCATATTTTTCTGCAAATACGAATAAATAGGTGACAAACTCTCAATATTGGTTCCCCAACCATGCAACAACACAATGGGGTCTCCTTGCCCGACTACTAAAATTCGGGTTCGAAGACCTTGAATATTACAAAACTGAATCATCAACCTTCTCCAATTTGAGCGCCTAGATATTGCAACTTGCTAACTATATTTTCAAAGACGCGATTTATTACGTGAGCATCTTCAATAATCATTTTTCCAGAACAAATAACGCCCGCGCCCAAGGATGCAAGCCCTGTTCGTATATCGGGGGTTTCCCAAACCGTTGGATGTAATTGAGTATGTCCTGTAACAACAACCCTGTGGGGATCGCATTGTACTATATTTGCGCCCATGGAAACAAGATTGTCAACAAAATACATTCTCGTACTATAAAGTTTCTCATGAATCAAGGTTGACCCATGAGCCTGAGTTGCCATAACAACTGCCATTGATATTAGATCACTCGGAAAATTCGGCCATGGTGATGACGATATGCTAGATTGATTATCAATAAATTTGTTGTCTTTTTCAAACTGATGATTACCTTCCACAAAAAAGCCATCTTTATGATCGCTTACTATGACGCCCATTTTTTTATATTGCATCAAGATTGGTAGTAGTCGGTCTTTTCTTACACCGTTTATTAAGACTTCCCCTCGAGTCATAGCAACCATTCCGATCACGCTTCCGATTTCAATATGGTCTTCAGAAACATCATAAGCAATCCCTCTCAATTTCTGAACACCGTGCACAACAATAAAATTAGAACCTCCTCCATTTATTTTTGCTCCAGCGGCATTTAAATACTCAACTAAATCTTGAACATGAGGCTCGCAAGCTGCATTATATATTTGCGACTCTCCTTCTGCGGTAACAGCCAAAAGAATTGCTAATTCAGTTGCAGTAACACTGGCCTCACTTAAAAGAATATTCTTGCCTTTTATATTCGATTGTCGTGAGAATTCTACACAATCTTTGTTTTCGTCAATATTAATCTCAAAAGTCCTCAATACTTGAATGTGGGTGTCAACACGCTCTTTGCTGATATCTAAAGAATCAACAATCACCTTTTGGGCGTATCTCAGAATTGAAGCCACTAACATCAAATTTACTTGAGGGGGCAAAATAACAGGTTTTCCAAATCTTGTTTTATTTAGCTTAGGTAATGAAATTTCTAAATTGTTGTTTTTAAAAGAGACGTTGCAACCTAATTGCTCAACTTGTTCAATGGTTCTTAAAATATCAATAGTAGTAGGGACATTCTTAATGTGTGATTGGCCTTCAACAAGCAAGGAAGCAATAATTATCGGCATGGCCGCATTCTTATTTCCTGATGCAGTATATTTTCCTTTTAATGGACTTCCACCTTGAATGGTAATTCTAGACATAATAGCTCCTAAATCTTGACAGTTATCTGGGCTGTTTCAATCTCACTATTTTAGCATGAGTGCGCGATTATAGAGTGATTTTAATGCTTAGAGAGGGCGCAAGGGGTTTGATCAACGGATGCCATTTGGGTGAGGGAAAACAAAAGATGAATTCAGAAGGATGAAGAGTTTTGTTCCCTATCCCATCTCTTTGAAAGTTACATCGGTATATTTTTCGGAATAATATTTCAGATAAAAAGCGGAACTGAAAAGCGCCACCATGCGATCCTGAGCATCGCGCGCAAGCATGACTTCGGTGCGCGCGGGTAATTTGCTGAACGCGTCTTCTGTGCCTTCAACCCAGCGCGCAAGAATATGCGGCAGGGATTCAAGCGTTGTGAGGACGTTATATTCCATTTCTAATCGGGCTTGCACAACGTCAAATTGCAATTGTCCCACCACAGCAAGAATCGGTTCGCGCTTGAATGCATTGGCGTTATAAAATACCTGCACGCCGCCTTCTCTTTCCAATTGCTGTAAGCCTTTGGTAAATTGTTTTTGCTTGCTTAAATCGGAATTTTTCAACAAGGCGAAATGTTCAGGCTGGAAGCGCGGCATGGCGGCAAAGCGGACAGGTTCGCCGACGTACAATGTATCTCCAATGCCGAGACTGCCGTTGTTGGGAATCCCAACGACATCGCCGGGAAAAGCCTCGTCTACGATCTCGCGCTCGTTGGCGAAAAGTTTATACGGGCGCATTAATCGCATGGCTTTTCCGCTTTGAGCGTGTGTGGCGTTAAGTCCGCGCTCGAAGCGACCGGAACAAACGCGCAGAAATGCGACGCTGTCGCGGTGTTTGGGATTCATGTTGGCTTGTATCTTGAAGACATAGCCTGAAAAATCGGCGCGCTCAGGTGAAACAAATCCTGTGTCGCTGAGGTACGGTTGCGGCGGCGGGGCAAACTTTACGAATGTATCCAGAAATAAACGCACACCAAAATTGGTCAGCGCGCTGCCGAAAAAGACCGGCGTTTGTTCCATGTTGAGCAGGCGCGGATGGTCGAATGAAACGCCGAGTCCATCCAATAAATGAATATCGTCTTCAAGTCTTTTATAGTTCACATCGGAGATTTGTTTTTTTTCAAGCAGATCGTTCAATGTGATAAATACTTCGGGCGCTACTTTTTCGTTACGCGTCGTGCGTTCATACAGATAAATGCCCTTTGCATGTCGGTCATATATGCCGCGAAATTGCGGACCGTCGCCGAGGGGCCAGTTAACAGGAACAGGTTCCATGCCTAGAATCGATTCGATTTCATCCAGCAATTCAAGCGGCGGACGCGCGGGACGATCCATTTTGTTGATAAATGTAAAGATCGGGATGCCGCGCTTGCGGCAAACGTCAAAGAGTTTACGCGTTTGCGGTTCGATGCCTTTCGCGGCGTCAAGCACCATCACGGCGCTGTCCACCGCTGAAAGTGTCCGATAGGTGTCTTCGGAAAAATCCTGATGTCCCGGCGTATCCAGCAGATTGATGACAAACCCCTGATATGGAAATTGCAGGATGGTGGATGTGATGGATATGCCGCGTTCGCGTTCCATTGCCATCCAGTCCGAGGTTGTACTGCGTTGATTACGCTTGGCGCGCACATTACCAGCCAGTTCGATGGCGTTGCCGTACAGCAAAAGTTTTTCGGTCAAGGTCGTTTTCCCCGCGTCTGGATGCGAAATGATTGCAAATGTCCGGCGGATGGCGGTTGCCTGTTCCAAAGTCATGTTTGGATTTGGTTGATAAGTTAAAGATAGTTCTTCCACGATAAGCCTCAGATCGTTTAAGTAAATACATTCAGGGCTTTTGCTTGTCATTCTGAGCGAAGCGAAGAATCTCTAATTTTTGGAATAGAGACCCTTCGCTACGCTCAGGGCGACATGAAAAAGCAGTGTTGAGCGAAAGTCCTGACATTGTATTTGAAAGTTGTCAAAAGCGCGCCATATAGTACCACATGAATAATGCACGCAAGCGCAAATTTGAAAAATAAAAGAATCCCCAAGGTTCCATCCGTGTAACGGAGAAACCCTGGGGATTACTTCTCTCTTTATTGTTTTATTGAGTCTATGGTTTTACATATACCGTGTAATCTTGTACATACGCGCCTGCCTTATAATCTGCCATGCCGTCATTGATCGCTTGCGTGAAGGTGGCTGTTGTTGAAAGGTGATGTTCGCCGGCAGTCCATTCATTTAATACAACTGCATAGATACGGCATTGCTGTCCATTATTGTCGGTATCAAGCGTTGCAAAATCGGTCAGCGGGATTTCTTTTCCATCCAGTTTGAATTTCAATTGAATATTTTTGAAATTCTGATCGAGGATTTCTTTTGTGGTCGTACACCAAAAATAGGGCCAGAGCAAATCCTGGGATTTGGAAAGGGCGATTGTATATTTCAATATGCCGGGTTTACTAAGGTCGGCATCCGCATATTTTTCACGCGCCAATTCATCGAGCGCCTTCGTGGATGATAAAACAGACATTACGTCCGCTGGGGCAGTTATCTTTGGCGGTCCCGAAGGCTTCAAGCCTGCTCCCTCAGGTTCAAGCACGGCTTTGATTCCGGCGTCAAGGACAACGTCGTTTTCAGCAAATACCGTGGTCTCATCCACAGGGACTTTGATCGTTGGCTTTACGCCCTGTCCCTCCAAAAAGAGACTGCCGTCAGGAAGCGTGAAACGGGTGGTCGGAACTTGCATGGAGATTCCTTCGGGCAGGGAAAACATTCCTTTTGCCACATCGGCAAATATGCCGGCTGTGGGATATTGTCCGACAACGATCATGCCGGGTACCTTGCTAAAGGAATATGCTTCCTGGTCGCAGGCGCTGGCGCAAGCCATGCCGACCAGAAGAACCATTTTGTCGAAACGATATTGGTTTATATTTGGATAAATCTTCTCGCGTATGCCGTCAGGTTCGAACTTTCCCGTCGCTTCGCTAAATGATTCCGCCTGTCCAAGCGGAATTTCCTTATCATACAAAAATCCCGCCAAGCCAAGCGGATTACCGCCGCCGTTATCGCGCATATCAATGATGATGCCGCTCACTTTCATTTCCGTGAATTGCTTGAGCGCGCGCTCGAACAAGCGTATGATGAGATTTAGATCGTCATAGTAACTGTTGACCGCAATATAGCCGACCGAGGCATTCCCCTCATTGATGACTTTATACGTGACCGGTAATAACTGGTTTTCCACGCCGTAGTATACGGATGTGCGCGAAAAGCTATCGGTCTCAGCAATAGCAGTCAAGGTGACAGTTTGAGGTTGCCCCGCGGGATTGGTAAAAGTCACATCCGCTTTTTGTCCGGGCAATGTACGCAGAAAATAACGCGCTTTTTGATAACGGATGGCAAAATCTGAAGATTGAGTACCGTAACCCATTCCGCTTGAGATTGCATCCGCGATTGGCTTGCCGTCGAATGCCGTTACTTCCGCTCCGACTTGCATGCCTGCGAGCGCGGCGGGACCTTTATCCGTGATGAAAATTACCACGGCGCGTCCATCATCCAGTTCACGGATCGAGAATCCGTAACCGCCCGATATATATTCCTGGAAGTCTTTATCAGAAAGATCGCCGCTTATGCCAACGTGTCCGTCTTTGAATGCCCAGGTGAAGTCGCGCATTACTTTGTAAAAAGCCATTGCATCTTTGTTCTTCTCGGCAGTTTCTACACGCGGCTTCAACTCTTTATATACCTTATCCCAATCGGGTTGTTTGCCTTCAATTCCATTGAAAGCATAATTCAATTTGATATATTCAAACGTTTTGTCAAAGGCTTCGGTATAGGAAAGTTTGGAGAAGTCCTTGAGTGCATAATCTTTTGGTTCGTTCAGGGTCATGTCAAAGGTCGGGGTTTGGGAAACCGCAAACGGCTGTTTGTCCAAATCCACCAGCGAATATCCCGCCGGGACAGCGGCGACCGGATCGTCATCCGTGAAGAGTAAACCGTCCGCGCCGAATCCGGTTGGGAACTGTTGGTTCGCGTCGGGCGACCAAACGATCAACTTGCCACCGATGACTTCATCTTTTTTCTCCGCATCTGTGACCACCGAAGCAAGATAGGAGGGCCAGCCCATCGAACGGTCATCGCCTTCGGAGAAAGGTCCACCGCTCAGGTTTCCGAAGTATTCCATCGCAAAAATTTGCACACCCTTATCATCCTTGCCGTCATGGTTGACGTCGTTGAATATGCCTTCGGGTCGCACTGGCAGGTTCAAGTCAAATGTGCCGGAAAGCGTTTTGGCGTCATAGGTCATAAAGCCCAGCGTTTGAGAATCAACCGGTCGTTCCCATTCGAGGTCACGGATCACAAACCCGTGCATATCCGCCAAACCAACTGAATTTTCCACTATATAAGTACTCAGGACAAAATCGTTTGTGACGCTATATTTTCCCTGTACCTGATATGGTTGTTCTGTTGGAGCAGGCAAAGGTGTACCGGTTTTTGGCGCGCAGGCGCCCAGCAATATGCTCAAGAAAAGTAAAGCGCTTATAAATTGAAAAAATCGTGATTTCATTTCGTCTCCTGTTTTTTGTTTTTGTCATTATAACTTAACGCCAAGTAAAAGCAATAATGTATTTGTAGGACTACGCTCAGGACAAAGAGCCTCCGCAAACTTTCACGGAGGCTCTTCTTATTACACCATGTCATTCTGAGGAGCGAAGCGACGAAGAATCTCTACCTCTTCCTATCAAACCATGTCCGCGTCCCTTCGACTACGCTCACTTCTCACTTGTTACTCATCCCTTCTCCCTTCCCTACGGTACGTAATACTCAATCACCAACTGCGGACGATATGACGCGCCCGCGTTGCCGCTATACAAGCTGAGATAGTTGGCTGTAGTGTTGTTGTTATCGTCCAGATAAAAACGCAAGCGGATTTGCGTCAAGCCGGAAGACGTGGACAGTTTGTTGATGTAGTCGTGTCCACTTGTCAAGTCAATGTTGTACCAACTTCCGGAAAGCGCGGTCTTGAACGGACCGTATGTTTTACTCGCGGCGGTCTGGAAATCAGCAGCTTGCAATGATGCGGATGTGCCGATATAGCCTTTCTTTATATCCGCCATGAATCCCTTGAAGGTCGTCACGGGATTGCCACCGCCGGTGATTCCCTGTTTCCTCACTTTGAGCGTGACTTTGGTAATGGTCGCAGTATCCGGCAATCCTTTGGTACTGAATGACAAAATACCGCGATATTGTTTCTTCGCCTTGTCATCGCCAAGCCTGAACGTAGTGGATTTGCTATCCAGTGCGCCGCCCTTACTCGTCTTTTCGCCAGTCTCCAATATCCAGCCGTCGTAACTACCGGATGAATAGTATGTGGCGGTGGTGGTATCAACGGCAAAGTTGGCTGTAACAGAAACATTTGCGAGAACATTGGTATCTGTCCTCGAAGCAGTTAATATACCGTCGCTCCAATCTACAAAGTGATAGCCGGTATCCGCCACAGCAGTTACTTCCGTTCCATTATCGCCAGAATTTATGGTTTGCGGTGTTGTTCCATCAATCGTGCCGCCAACGCCAGCCGTATAAGTCAATTCATAGGTATTGATCGCAAAGTTGGCTGTGACGGAAATATTCGCGAGAACATTGGTATCCGTTCTCAAAGCAGTTAAGACACCGTCGCTCCAGTTCACAAAGTGATAGCCAATATCCGCCACCGCGGTCACTGCCGTTCCACTATCGCCAGAGTTTACAGTCTGAGGTGAATCGCCAGTGATCGAACCATTGGCTCCAGCCGTGTAGGTCAAGTCATAGGTGTTGATGGCGAAGTTGGCTGTGACAGAAACATTTGCGAGAACATTGGTGTCCATTCTCGGATTGACCGTGGAAGCGTCACTCCAATCTACAAAATGATAACCGTCAGCCGCCACTGCGGTTACTGCCGTTCCATCCGCGCCAGAGTTTACAGTTTGTAATAAGACGCCAGTGATCGAACCATTGGCTCCAGCCGTGTAGGTCAGAGTGTAGGTGTTGGCAAAATTGGCGGTGATGCTGTAGTCCCCATTCATGGTGATGGTGGTATCAGCGGCATTAACATCATCCACCGTAGAGACATCTCCAGTCCAGTTCACAAAATGATAGCCCGCATCGGGGACAGCCGTTATCGGAACAATATCTCCGTAATTGTAAGTGACGGGTGATGGGTTAGCCGGAGCCGTGATCGAACCATTGCCAACGACACTGTAAGCCAGGGTGTGGGTATCAATCACGAAGTTGGCTGTGATGTTGTAGTAGCCATTCATGATGATGGTGGTGTCAGCGGCATTGACATCATCTACTGTGTCTACATCTCCCGTCCAATTTACAAAGTGATAGCCCGCAGCAGGTTCAGCCGTTATCGTAACAATATCTCCACTATTGTAAGTGGCGGGTGATGGGTCAGCCGGAGCCGTGATTGAACCATTCGCTCCAGCCGTGTAGGTCAGGGTATAGGTGTTGGCGAAATTGGCTGTGATGGCATAGTTGCCATTCATAATGATGGTGGTGTCAGCGGCATTGACATCATCTACTGTGTCTACATCTCCCGTCCAATTTACAAAGTGATAGCCCGCAACGGGGACAGCCGTTATCGTAACAATATCTCCGTAATTGTAAGTGACGGGTGATGGGTCAGCCGGAGCCGTGATCGAACCATTGGCTCCAGCCGTGTAGGTCAATTCAATGGTAACGACGGAACAGCTCTTGCCGCCATCGGTAATGCTCCAGCCGTAGCCGGTTGGGGTTGCCGTGACCATGTGAGTTCGAGCCGTTTCACCGAGACAATAGCGGCTGTTTCCACCGCTGAAGGTTATACCGATTTTCAGGGTTTGCGCGTTCCAACCTTGCAGCAGGGCGTCATAATTTGCCGTAGAAAGTGTAATACCGGAAAACATCCCACTCATATTCGTCACCTGAGTGACATTCCAACTGCCGATGTTCTGGTTGAAAGTGCTGGCACCTTGAAACATGTATCTCATATCGGTCACATTGCTGGTATTCCAACCGCCAATGTTTTGGTTGAAGGCGCTGGCACGAGCAAACATGAAACTCATATTGGTCACTTTGCTGGTGTCCCAGCTTCCGATATTCTGGTTAAAGGCGCTGGCACTGAACATGTCGGACATATTGGTCACACTGCTGGTGTTCCAACCGCCAATGTCCTGGTTAAAGGCGCTGGCGTAGTGAAACATGAAACTCATATTGGTCACACTGTTGGTGTTCCAACTGCCGATGTTCTGGTTGAAGGCGCTGGCAGAGGAAAACATGTTGAACATATTGGTCACACTGCTGGTGTTCCAACCGCCAATGTCCTGGTTAAAGGCGCTGGCAGAGGAAAACATGAAACTCATATTGGTCACACTGCTGGTGTTCCAACCGCCGATGTCCTGGTTGAAGGCGCTGGCGTTATAAAACATGCCATTCATATCGGTCACATTGCTGGTGTCCCAACTGCCGATGTTTTGGTTAAAGGTGCTGGCGTTGGTAAACATCCAACCCATATAGGTTACTTTGCTGGTGTTCCAACCGCCAATGTCCTGATTAAAGGCGCTGGCAGAGGAAAAAATGCCGTACATATCGGTCACTTTGCTGGTGTCCCAACTGCCAATGTTCTGGTTAAAGGCACTGGCGTCGCTAAACATGGAACTCATATCGGTCACTTTGCTGGTATCCCAACCACCAATGTTTTGGTTGAAGGCGCTGGCGTTATAAAACATGCCATTCATATTGGTCACATTGCTGGTGTTCCAACCGCCAATGTTCTGGTTAAAGGCGCTGGCGTGATCAAACATGACACTCATATTGGTCACATTGCTGGTGTTCCAACCGCCAATGTCCTGGTTAAAGGCGCTGGCGTAGTAAAACACTTGACTCATATTGGTTACGTTGCTTGTGTTCCAACTGCCAATATTCTGGTTAAAGGCGCTGGCGTAGGAAAACACGCCACTCATATTGGTCACATTGCTGGTGTTCCAACTGCTGATATCCTGGTTGAAGGCGCTGGCAGAGGAAAACATGCCGTACATATAGATCACACTGCTGGTGTCCCAGTTACCGATATTTCCGTTAAAAGCGCTGGCGGAGGAAAACATCCAACTCATGTTGGTTACGCCTGAAAGGTTCGGGCTGTCTGTAGCTGTCATTGTCACGTTGGCACATCCCCGAAATGCCCCACTCATGGAAGTCCACTTACCCGTCCCCCATTGGTTGATGGTCAGTAGTTTGAGTCTATCTCCACCACCATTAAAGTAAATACGCGGGAAGCCAGTTAACGCGCCGCTGTTGTCCTGGATGCGCATGGTGTAGGTTCCGGCGGCAGCGTAATTGCAGGTGTAATTACCTGTCAGCGCGGTGGCTTCATTCGTGCCATCGTTATTACAATCCACGTTGTAGTTGTATCCGTTGCCGTTAGTGGGGATTGTAAATTGGGTGCTGGTGGACCAACCAGAATTGTCCGTCTTGACAGTGAT
>Ga0315268_10000057_pt1 | contig 118557 bp, 116 predicted proteins | sample C1_top_MG_FD_204535 | JGI IMG/M metagenome (GOLD analysis project Ga0315268, IMG submission 204535) | Sediment microbial communities from Yellowstone Lake, YNP, Wyoming, USA - C1_top | ecosystem: Environmental > Aquatic > Freshwater > Lake > Sediment | place: USA: Wyoming | collected 2017-08-01
TAAACTATTGATAACTCGTGGGTGACAAACAAAATTGTTAAATTCTTTTCCTCTTTTAATCTTTGCAAGAGACTATAAACTGATTCTTGGCCACCAATATCGATGCCCGCTAAAGGTTCATCAAAAAGTAAAACATGAGGATCTGATGCTAAAGCCCAGCCGATTAGAATTCTTTGAAACTGGCCAGAAGATAAATCTCCGATTTTTTTTCTTAAAATTTCTTCTTCTAAGCCGATTGATTTCAAAATCTCCTTCGTTTCGTTTTCTGATGCATTTTTCAAATGAAAAAATTCTTTAACGCTTAAAGGCACATCTTTTATAAAGGGCAATCTTTGCGGAACATAACCAATGTTAATCCCTTTTCTCCATTCAACTAATCCTTCATATGGTAAAATTCCAAGCAAGGCTTTTAGCAAAGTTGTTTTTCCAGCTCCATTTGGCCCTAAAATTGCTAAAACTTCTCCCTCTCCTACATTAAAGGACAAATCTATGAGAATTTCTTCTCCATTCAATTTCACATTTAAATTTTCAACCCTTAAAATAACATTCTCCATTTTCAAACCAACATAAAGCAATAATTTATATTCTTCAATTTAGCGTTTTCTCAGCATCGCCCAAATCTTTTCAAAAAGTTGCCTGTCATCACTTCGGATAACCTCATAGGCGTATTCTTCGCATTTTTCCCAAGGGCCTTCTACGTATTTCTTAACGAGTACCTTCTTAACTCTAATAACGATCTCTTCGCCATTAGCTACACCATATTTGGCAGTTAAACCTTCACCTTCCCTCACAGTCACAACGTCGCTTTCAATAACCGTCTTTATCCCATCGGCAGCGCATAAGTAGGGTTTGCAGTTTACTGTTTCCACTGCACACCATTCTGGTTTTTCGCCTAAAATTTCCTTCGCCCGTAAGCTCATCTTTAAGCCGAGAACTAGGAAGGGTCCCAGATGGCCGTGTAGTCTAACCGCTTTTTCCAAGAGTTCTTTATCAATGAACGATGCCATCTATCTCTTCACATCCACTTGCCGCACACCTCTGATGGATAGGCCTGTAACCAAAGTTATACCAATGAAGCCTCCGATGACGCCGCCAACTGCATGGAGCCCAGCCCAGCCGAGAACGCCGCCCCATCTAGCCAAGGCTGGTGCAGCCATGAAGAATGTGCCTATGATTAGTCCCGCCACTGCAGCAGACAGCACTGAAACAGAGAGCGTTGAAACTGTAGTGAATAATGAGTTTTTGAAGCATCTGTCATATCCTACGAGCCTTGTCATTACGTCAAGAACTATGCTCGCTGCTGTAAAACCAAGAAAGTGAAAGCCACTTGAGTTGAATACGAAGTTTACGACTGTTGCGATAAGCCCTACCGCTGTTGCTGCGCCTAACTTTCTGATCCACCAAACAGAGAGTACGAGAACTGCAAAGCCGATCATATCGCAGAGAATGGGTAGTCCAAACATTTGGAATACAATCGGAGCAAAGATGGAGCTTAAGACGCCCCAAAGGGCTGCAAACATGGTGATAGCGGCTATCTCTCGAGTGTTAAAGTAAGCCATAATCCGGTCTCCAAGTCAAGTGTTACGATTTTATAATTTCGTAACATCAAGCATAAAAGCCTTCCGCTAACAACAATATTAAACACGGTGATTAAATGCCCCAGAAAATGAAGGTAACACGGTTCAGCGTTTCACTTCCACCCTCTCTAGTTAACAAGTTTGACGAAACTTGGAAGAACATGCAATACGAGAACCGTTCAAAGGCTGTTCACGACGCCTTGCGAAGTTTCATCAGCGAATTCGAGTGGATGCAAAAGGAAATGGGGCGAATAACTGGCGCGATTCTTGTGCTCTATTACCTAGACAAGCCGGCTCTTCTAAATGAAGTCACAAAGATTCAACATGAATTCAAGAATGTAATTTCTTCTACTTTGCATGTTCACTTAGAAGAAGACAAGTGCTTAGAAATAATTGCAGTTGAAGGAAGTGTCCAAGAAGTCAGAAGTCTAGCTCAAGTTCTCATGGCAAAGAGAGGAATAAAACAGGTAAAGGTTGCCGCAATAGCACCATAGCCTATCGACTTTCATATGCTCATTTAGCTAGCCTGCTAGACTAAATTTCAATGTGAAAGTTTAAATATGCGATTTATCGTAGTTCTGATTTGGGATGCTCGTAGAAATGTCTGTCAGCGAAGAGATCAGTGCAGCAGTTGAGGAGTATCTTGAGTGCATTTTCAAGCTTCAAGAAAAGAGCGGTGTTGCCAGAACCAACGACATTGTCAAGTCACTTGGAGTGGTTCCAGGCACAGTCACAAATACGGTAGAGTGGCTAGAGAAAGAGGGTTTGGTAACGCATAAGCCTTACAAAGGCGTGAAGCTTACGGAGAAAGGCCGGAAAATAGCCCTACAGGTAATAAGACGACATCGACTATCGGAGCGGTTGCTCACAGATATTCTGCACATGAAATGGGACAAAGTCCACGACGCTGCTTGCAAGCTAGAACACAGCATAACCGACGAAATCATAAAACCTTTAGAAAAGACTTTGGGGCACCCAAAAACTTGCCCCCATGGAAACCCAATACCCACAAAGTGTGGAGGAATCATCGAAGAAGAATCACAGCCCTTAACTACACTCAATGAACGAGAACAAGGAACCATAGTGAAAATTACAGAGGAGAAAGCAGACTTGCTACGATATCTAAACACGATGGGTTTGGTTCCCGGAGCATCCTTAGAGGTTGTGGGAAAAGCTCCGTTCAACGGTCCAATAACCATCAAAGTAGGCAGAACCAACCGTGCACTAAGTCGCGAAGTCGCATCAATCATCAAGGTCAAAAGAACAATGTAATAAGGCTGGCCATTACATGGAAAATCGAAGTCCCAAAACACTTGAGGTACCTCTGACCGCATTGAAAGATGGAGAGACTGCAATTCTCACTTCCATAAGAGCGGGTCACGGAAGAGGTCAAGGGAGAGGCTGGGGATTTGAAAAAAGGCTTATGGACATGGGTCTAACTCCAGGCACAAGAGTAACGGTTGTGAAATCAGCCCCATTTCACGGACCATTGGAAATTCTTGTGCGAGGTTCAAGACTTGCCCTTGGCAGAGGCATGGCTGAGAGAATTTTCGTGGAGAGAGAAAAAAGATGACTAAGAAGAAATTGGTCATTGCCTTGGCTGGAAACGCGAACGTCGGGAAATCCGTTATATTCAACTATTTGACCGGTTTGCATCAGCACATTGGGAATTGGCCTGGAAAAACCGTTGAAAGAGCTGAGGGAACACTTCACTTCAAAGGCTACACAATAGACATAGTCGATTTGCCTGGAATATATTCGCTTTCCACTTATTCTCTTGAAGAGCTGGTCTCTAGGAAGTACATAGCAGTTGAAAGACCAGATATGGTGATAAATGTTGTAGATGCTTCAGTGCTAGAGAGAAATCTGTTCTTCACCTTGCAGCTGATGGAACTTGAGACTCCGATTATTGTAGCGTTAAATCAGATGGACATAGCAAAGAAAAAGGGTCTCGAAATCGACACAGAAAAGCTAGAGAATCTTTTGGGCATACCAGTGATGCCGACTGTGGCAATAAAGGGCATAGGCATTTTCCAGCTTTTGGAAAAGGCCGTAGAAGTAATTGAAAAAGGGCAAATGGCGAAACCTGTCAAAGTGAAGTATGGAGAAGAAGTCGAAGAAAGGATCGCCAAGGTCACAGGAATGGTTGACCGAATTCAATTTTGGTACCCGCCAAGATATGTGGCTATTAAGCTACTTGAAGGAGATGAAGAGATCGCGCGGGAAGTGCGCAAAATAGACCCGCAGATAGTGGCTGCTGCAAAAGAGCTTGCAGATGAAATTGAAAATCTTCACGGGCACTCTTGCCCAACCGTGATAACTTCTGAAAGGTATGAAGTTGCTGGATGTATTGCCAGAGAGGCTCAAAAGTTGATGCCTCCCCAAAAGCCTCCAATAGAGGAAAAACTTCATACCCTTACAACTCACAAAATCATAGGATATCCTGTTATGATTTTTTCGCTGCTCTTGATGTTCTATTCTATTTTCACCTTTGGAGGTTACAGCTCAGAACTGTTAAGCAACTTCTTTCATGGATGGGAGCCTCTTTTTGCAAGTCTATTTGGGACAGGAATCGTAGGGAAACTGGTTTGGGGAGGCATCATTGAAGGGGTCATAGCAGGTGTTACAATAGCTTTGCCTTACATTCTCCCATTCTATGTTGTATTGTACCTACTAGAAGACTCGGGTTATCTTAGTCGAATCGCATTTTTGATGGACAACGCCATGCATAAAATCGGACTGCATGGGAAGGCGTTCATCCCTGTGATGCTTGGCTACGGCTGCAATGTCCCTGCCTGCTTAGGATGTAGGATAATGGAGACGGAGAGGGAGAGATTACTCGCAGCGTTTGTAACAACACTAGTGCCCTGCGCCGCACGCACAGTGATCATACTTGGCCTGGTAGGCACGTTTATGGGCATTCAATGGGCTCTGATGCTTTATGTCATCGACCTCATGGTCATTTTCGCCCTCGGAAGGCTTGCATTTAAAACTCTGCCAGGTGAGTCGACCGCTTTAATTATGGAAATGCATGATTATAGGATGCCTCATCTTAAGACTGTTCTGAAGCAAACATGGTTCAGACTGGCTGAATTCATAAAGATAGCCTTTCCCTTAATAATTGTTGGAAGCCTAGCAATAAAGCTGGCAGAAGTTTTGGGTTTACTGGAACCCATCGCAACTGTACTCAGTCCCGTAACAGTCATGTGGCTAGGATTACCCGCCATTACGGGAATAACGCTGATATTTGGCGTGCTGAGAAAGGAGCTGACGCTGATTATGCTTGCTACCCTTCTTGGAACAACGAATTTTGCACAGGTTTTGACACCAGTCCAAATGATCGTGTTCACCCTGGTAGCAATGCTCTACATACCTTGTATAGCAACTATCGCCGCTCTCGTCAGAGAGTTCGGCTGGAAGAAAGCGTTATCTATAACCGTGTTCGAAATAGTTTTTGCAATAATCGTGGGTGGAGTTGCATTAAGAGTATTGACATTAACTGCCTAATATGATATTTTTAGCCATCATTAAAGGTAAATTGCACGCGCACAACTTAACAATTCATATTTTCTTGCGAAGGAAAAGAGAGTAAACGAGTTTCTCTGACGCAGAAATTTGTCGAGAACTGAAGCCATGATCCAAACATACTCTCTCATGCGATATTATTGCTATGCGCTAGAACAGGCAAGGGATTCAAGGATGATGAAGTTTTAACTATAGGATATTAGCATAGTGTACGCTGACTTGAAAAAATGACAGCGAGTAAGAGCGCAAAGGCTACGAAGGAGATAGCCTTGACAGCCGTTCTTTCAGCCGCGTACGCAGCAGCAATTATGTTAATTATTATTCCTTCCCCAACTGGAGGTTATACTCAGATTGGTGATTTCGTGGTTTTTGCCTCAGCATTGCTCTTTGGGTACAGAGTTGGAGGTTCCGTCGGTGTGATTGGTGCTGTGGCAGTTGATCTGTTCACAGGGTATCCAAGATGGTTTGTGTCAATTCCTGCTCATTTTTTGGAAGGTTTCGTTCCAGGCTTGACGAAAAATAAGCCCTTTGCACTGCAAATCGTTAGTTGTGTAGTTGGAGCTTTCTTGATGGCTACTACATACTTTCTGGTCAACATCTACATTAAAGGGTTGGCCTTGGCAGCTATCTCCTACGCAAGAGACTTGTTTGTGCAAGGGGGTGTTTCAATAATTCTGGCCCTAGCGGTTGTGAAAATAGTGAAGAAAGTGCTGCCACAGGTGATGTAGACCGTAGAGTGCAAGGCACAGAGGAACCGGCATATGCAGGTGCAAATCCATTTTCGCACTACAACTGAGACGAGAGTTTGAACGTCGACCTGACTAGGGTTCTAAGGTAGCCCGCGATAGATTTGAACCCCCGTCTAACCCATTCTTATCAGCTAATTTGAATACAAAGAAAGAGGGAACTTGTGCACCCCGAAAGGGGCGTGCGTGACCCCTCATTATTTCACTAGTTAACCTTGGGTACACGCCACCGCGCATGCGCTTACCTTCAAATCCTGTAGTAAGTTAATATTTGACTTATGAAGTGGGAATCAACATTTAGGAATCAGAAAAAGAAAAAGGGGATTGTGCGGGAGATGTCTCCAGTTAAGCTGAGAATGAGCTACCTCGGCAGTGCTGACACAATTCAAAAGTGCATGTGTGTTTTTAAGTTTTCTGAATTATTCGCTAAAATGTTAGGGTGTAAGTTCTGTTTCTCACCTTGCTGAGAGGAGAAGGGAGAAAGGGAGAAGCAGTTTGTAAGCTTCCGAACTTACACCCCAAGTGCAATCGCACAGTTCTAGTAGAAAAATCTTGTGGAACATTGTTTCAGTGCCAGTAGGATTCAGAATCGTAATTCATGATACATCAGGAAGGGAAATACGCCTTAAAATCAAAGAAACGTCCAAAGACATGTAGAGGAATCAAGCCATGAAAAAGAAAAACGCGCTCATAACATTTGAGCTTCTCGAAGAAAGCATCACAGAAAGCGATAGAAAAATTATGCAGGAAATACTCGACTGGTTCAAGGAAGATGCAACCGCTATCCCGTGGATAAAAGAAGTCAGGGCCATAACCGTGAAAGACCCTTAAACGCTTAGCAACTGCATAAGCCACGCAAAAAGATAACCCGCAAAAGAAGACATCAGAAAACAGTATACCGTTAAGGCTCTGTCAATTTTTCTTCGCTCTTCCAAGCTTCCATCATTCAGCTTACTCAAACCTACCACTTATTTCTTCATTTATAGAAACGTTAAGCAAAGATTTTATGAAACGAAAATAAGTATTACAAATCCTAAAGCAGAGGGGGCCTGTAGTCTAGCCCGGTTAGGACGTCGCCCTCACGCGGCGAAGGTCGCCGGTTCAAACCCGGCCGGGCCCACCATGTGTCTTTCTGTTGCACACGTCTTCAAAAAGGTTTATTACGTATTAATATTTGCTATACTTATCCGAGAACAGGTGAAAACGATGAGAAGAAACGTCGATCCGTTAAGGCTGGACGCTGAGGATGATCTGGACGGTTTTACGTGCGGCACGTGTGGTGAAGTTTTTCATAAGCCACTTTTGGCAACGGTTTCGTCGAGCGGCAATGTTAGAACTTACCTGGCGTGTCCCCGTTGTATGGTGAAGGTCAGCAGTGTAAAGCCAGAAAGGAGCGCAAGTGAAAGAGAGACAGGCAACGTGATAGAGACGCCAGAAAAAAGAGTTGAGTCAAGCGTTGAGGGCTCTGAGTGTGGACACTTCTTAGGGTATCTGAAAAAACGTTCGAAGGACGCACCTATTCCTGACGGTTGCCTAACGTGCAGCAAAATGATTGAATGTCTAACCCATTGAGAGTTGACTCCAAGCATGAGAGAATAATCTTGCAAGCCTTAGCGAATTTTTAACCAAATCCTATAGAAATGACTGCTACTTGTAAAGACAGAAAGAAATAATTATCTATTCTAAACTTTATCAGCAAGAGCTGCCCACGTTTGTTCCCGATTAAAGACCTAACCCGATCCTCAACAACCCCACATGTAAATCGTTTATTGTTAATCACAAACCTAATCATCTTTGTGGTTTTTTGGCTCTCCAGCATGAGTATTTTATTGGATGCCAAATTTGCGAGTGACATGGATCAAAATTTTGTTATGATTCCATACGACATAATCCATGGGCAACGAGTTTACACTCTTCTTACATCGATGTTCATGCACGCAGGCTGGGCTCATCTCATCGGAAACATGCTGTACCTCTATATCTTCGGAGACAACGTCGAAGACATTTTTGGTCACGCAGGCTACCTGGTCTTCTACCTCTTCTGCGGGGTAGCCGCCGCGTTCACGCACATACTAAGTATTATCTTCGCACCGACATTAAGCAGCTTAATAGACATTCCAAGTGGTTCAGATTTAACCGCAGGCGTTATCGGAGCCTCTGGAGCCATTTCTGGAGTCTTGGGAGCTTACCTTGTGCTTTACCCAAAATCAAAAATACTGACACTGGTCTTTTACGGATTACCAATAATAGTGCCTATCCCCGCAATCATTTTTCTCGGCATCTGGTTCATAATGCAGTGGCTTCTGGTATTTTTGGACGCGGCAGGCGGAGTCGCTTACTGGGCGCACATAGGCGGCTTCGTAGTAGGGATAGTTTTGGCTTTGATTTTCGGATTGAGGAGAAAGAAAGCCAGAGAAGCGCGTGTCCGTTTATAAAATATGGTTTTGGTGGGGTCTGGCCGTCATGAGTTCCTCATCTGCATAAATCAGACTGGGACAGCTACATCATCCCCCAAATAGGTAAACAGAAATCAGCCAAATAAGCTTTCCACAAGGAACTAATGTTTTGACTTCTCGTAAAGAGCTTTTATCGTTCCCGAAACTCTTATGACGTGTACGGCTGCGGGTTTATTCGCTATGCTTGTTATCGAGGCTAATGCTGTTCGAACCATCTCAACAGCCGTGTGCACCGTGCGTATGACAGCAAACCCTTCCTCTGCATTACAATCAATCAGGGCTAAGCCTGTTCGACTGGCACCATATTCTCCGTAAAGCTTTAAAACAGAACTCCAAATAGCATCCATCAACTCCTTAGGGCCGAATGACTCGGTGGCATCTATTTCTAAAGCCAAATAGCGTCGTCGCACAGTTTTCAACAATCTTTCCCTCTCCGAATGACCCTTATCCCAGGCGCGACAAATCGGGGATCAAGTTTTTCTCTGTTCCTCTTGATAATTGTCAAGGGATTCTGTGAAATGGCTTTCAAGGCTGAAGCCTCATCTAGGCTGAAAAGAGAAGTCAAGGCGGCTAGTTCCATCGGTTTTCGCATCAACAGTTCTTCGGAAACTCCGCTTGAGACAACTATTGGAATGCGAAACTCTTGAGCTATCGTCACTTCTCTTCGCAGACTTGACAAAAGCCTGATTCTCGCTGGTCCTTCCAGTGTAAGTAAAGGCTTTGCGTCTATTTCAAGAAAAGCGAAACCGTTTGACGCTAATTCGGCTTCTGCCTTGTCAAAGAATCTTCTGCGCCAGTCTGCTGAAGGAAAGTTTACGAGGTCTACGCGGCGGTCTTTTGCCGCTTGTCTCGCCACACTTTTAGACTCGCACGCCACGGCAATTATCTCGAATCTTCTCCTAAGCATTCTTAAACTGTTGATAAGCTCTCTGGGTGTTCGGGGCTTCAAGTCAACTCGGGATGCAAAATCCACGTCGGCTTCTCTGCAGAGGCTTTTTAACCACTGAATCTTTTCCTCGGCGAAGTTTGACGGAACAGAAATTGCTATAAGATGGTATCCAAACTCCGAGGCTTTTCCGATCATGCGGGGGATTTTCTCGGAATCTTTCAGATTCGAACACAGATGTAAGTCCGCGTACATTCTTTTCATGAGATTATCCCAAATTTCTTGCAGATGTTCACTACTTCTTCAGGGTTAGATTTTTGGAAGTGTACGCGAAAGTGTATTGGGTCTGTTTGGCAGAGCTTAAGTTCGTTCAGGTAGGCGGACTGCTTGTCAACTCTGATGTATAAGTTTCCTCTGTCCAAGTGCTGTTTAATATCGTTGCCCAATAGCTCTTTATCCAGAGTGTTTAAGCCCACAGAAAGCTTCTCAAAGACAGTCTGCGCAATTTTCTTTTCTTTGATGCGTGCTTCGAGAAGGATTATGGGGTTTCTGTGGTGTCCAGTTAAGTTTGTTTTCTTGAAAACAACGTTGTCAACCGATTCTGCAGGAAGTGTGTTGCGCACTGCGTCCAGGACCTTGTCTACGTCCTCGGTTGCGTGGGCAAACGCGCGTATATCTATATACGCGATTGGAATCTTAGAAGACAAGATTGCATCACGTTAATTTTGAATTAACTCGGATTTAGCTTTTAGACTTTCTTCTCTTCTTCTTTGATTTAGATTCAGTCTTTCTGCTTTCCAACAAGTCTTTAACCGATTCAACATTCTTTTCGTGAACAGTTCTTCTTCTCAAATCCACGGGAACGCCAAGTTTCAGTGCTTCCTTTACGCTCAGCCCGGTCTTCTTCAATTCTTCTCTGCTGAAGCCCTTTCCGTAACGCTGTTTTCCGTTTCTTTTAATCACGGTGGACTTTATTACGTTCATAGAGTTGCTAGTCTCCTTTAGCTGCTTTTCTGCTTGGTCGAACCTTTTCTGCTCCACGTCCCTTGTTTCTTAAGCCTCTGACTTTTTTGCCTGCGCTGGTTAATCCTCTGAAAACTCTTCTGTGATGCTGCTTTTTACATATCCAGTCTATGTCTTTGTCAGTCTTTATAGTTGGATAATGGGGGTCAACCATTATTACTTCGAACCATTTTGAACGTCCGTCTTCTCCCACCCAGTAGGAGTTCAAGACTTCCATGTTTGGGAACTTTCTTGCAACTCTCTCCTCGGCGATGAGCCTCAAGCTTTTGGCTGGCTTAAACTTTTTGACGCCCATTCTTTTGGGTCTTCTCCCGGCTTTGGGTCTCTGTTTTCTTAAGCCTCCTCTTCTGACGCGGACACGAATTATAGCGAAGCCTTGTTTTGCCTTGTAACCCAGCTTTCTTGCTCTGTCAAGCCGTGTTGGTTTTTCGGTGCGAGTTATGACTGCCTGTCTACGCCACTCTATTAGTCTCTGACGCATCAGCTCGTCTACGAAGGACTTCTCTGGCTTTGCCCAAGCCTCTGCAATGTATTTGTACGCCATTTCTTTTCACCTCGGTTTGCTAGTTTACGGTTCAGCCTGTGAAGGCTACATCCCAGCGGACGCTAATCCGCCAGTAGCTTGATTCATAGCACTAAGCAGTAAAATAAACTTTTCCAGTAAACACTTGCTTGGTTCGCTGAACACTGCACTATGCGATAAGGCGCGAATGTGCTGAAATCTATCTCTAAGACTCTCTAGCCCCTCCCTTATATATAGATTCAACTTATATAGATTCAACTGAAAAGCCTAAGCGCACGTTTCTGAGGCGGGTCTAATTCCAACGTAATACTTTATGAAAAAAGTGGGAGGGTAGTTTGCTTTTGGTTGCGGTTGTTTTTAGACGGGGCTATGGGTAGCTCTTTCCATAGTACTGGAGTATCATGGATATGTCGCTGAGCGTTACTCTGCCGCTCAAGTCCAAGTCTGTGTGTGGATTCCATCTTGGGTGTGCTGGAAAAGAGCCGAAGGCGTCCAAGGCTGCAGTGATGTCGTCCAATTTTACGCTTCCATCGTTGGTGACATCAGGGTTGGGCGTGAAGTTTAGCATGCAGATGTACGCAGGCGTTGTGAAAACTGGTTTTTGTCCGTCTTCTAAAACGACGAAGGTTCCTTGCTTTACGAATGTTATTTCTGTGCATAACACTTCATCGTCGGGAAGTTTCTGTATTGTGAAACTAACTTGACACAGCACTCCTGGACCTGTAACATCCACTGGAGTTTCCAGCGATAGCGTTGCGTTCATCTGTAAGTATCCCGTGTCATCCGTAACGTAATTTAATGCGAAGGATTCCAACGTGGCTCCGTCAATGGCTGAGGCAAAAACGTTGTCGTCTGGTATCGATGCGTCTTGGAAGTTTATTATGGTGTTGTTCCACGAAATCAAAATCTCCCATGTGGCCAACTTTTCAACGCTAGTTATGGAGAAGTTCACTGTGAAAGCGCTGCCGATTGGGTGTTCTGAGGCTTTTAGTATGAAGAAACTGTCGCCCGTGTCTGGGTTAAGCATCTTTATTGTTGCGACTTCGCCTTCAGCTTTCACTGCAGACTCATTGCCTTTAAATGCTAACACTAGCATGCTCGCCGACAGTAGCATCATCATTACTTTGAGAACCATTTTCTTAGACATGTTTCCCTTCTCTCCGAAGAACAATAAAACAACTCTGTGCGAAAGATAAGACTTGTGGAAAAATTTTCTGTTTTTTAGAATCGATTTTACGTCGAGGGTTCTTGATATTTTTCAATAATTAAGGATTAAGCAAGCTTATTATTAAGATGTGACTCGTTTGTCTTCGAGCATTGCTTTGGTAACCAGAAAATAGCCACTCTGGTTTTTCCACACTTTTTCAGCCTCAACAACAGTTATTCTCTTTTTATAAAATGGCGCGTTGAGCACGAGGGTTTCGTATTCTCCTCCCTCGCCGACAAGCGATACCCCATATTGCCGGTTAAGCCCAATTAAATCCGCAACAGTAGCTTCGTCAATCTTTTTTCCAAGCCATTCACGGCTGAAGCCATATGCGTAAACCCCGGTTATGATTACCTCAAAGTTGAGGTTTAGAATTTCCTTCAAAATGCTCAACGGGTTTTCGTTCCAAAGTGGAGTTATACACTCGAGCCTCAATTGTTTGCAGATTTCCTCAATTCTCGTCTTCTGGTAGCTGGAAGCTATTGCGCCAGAAACTATGCCATCAACATCGACCTTCTTAATCAGTCGTCTAAGATCTTCAACCTCCTGCCCCTGAATTCCAGAGGTCTCAGCCTTCACGAGAGGAATTTTCACAGATTCCGCGAACAAGTCGACCAAGTGCATGTTTGGGTAGTGAAACATCCAGCTGTCTTCCCGTAGTGGAATCATACTCAAAAGATACTTTACCTCATAACCTTCGGTCAAAACTCTGTAAAGTGCTAGTGTGGAGTCCTTTCCTCCTGTGGCTAGAACCGCAACACGCATACAGCTGCACTCTGTAGTCAATTAAGAATTACTACCCCGATTTAAGTAGGAGCCTGTAATCTCTACTCTATGATTTTTGCCCTCGCCTCTTTGAACATAGTCTCCGTTTCATCTCGCCATTTCTTGAAACCTTCAGGAGTTTCAGGATAGCTTTTATAATTGGCTCTAATCCGCCGCATCATGTTAACCGTAACCCTGAGCCTGTTAAGGAAACGTATTCGTTTCAATCCTCTGAAAACGCGTTTTGTGGTCTCAGTTATGTTCAGACGGAACTCTTCGCCCAAGCCGGCTCTCAAGACATCTTCCTCGGTCAGCAATTTATAGTTCATTCCGTAGTTTAGGTCTTCGTCGCGACATTTCAGAAGCAGCATACGAAAAGCATCCAATCTTGCCTGCTTAATCCCATACATCTCCATGTACTTACAGTTGTAGGACCATAAGGATTCCTGGCTGACATCGTCATTCTCTAAGGCTTCAATCATTTCTTTTCCAGCGAGATAGCCGCTCAGCATTGAGGGCCCTATCCCTCCGCCGTGGATTGGATTCACCAAACACGCTGCGTCACCAGTTATTGCAACTCCGTTTCCAACCATGTTGTCCAGTGGTCTGCGTGTGGGGTCGTACCAAGCACCGCCCTTCAGAAACAGCGACTCCTCAAAAATCGGTCGCGTTAAAACGTGCTTGTAAAGCTGATTCTTTGGGTTGGGAAATTTGCCACGCATACAGATTCCTAAGCCAACATTGACTTTTGCTCCGCTCTTCGGAAAAATCCACGTGTAGCCACCCGGCGTTGTTCTCTGGTTTAGATAGATTTCACAGTACTCTGGGTTTTCGGCCTCCTGCTTGAGCTGCCTGATTTCGCGGTAACAAGCTTCAACATCTTCGTTTGCCACCTCATTCTCTATTCCCATCTCCTTAGGAAGCGCTCGCCTTATCACGGCTAGAAAACCACTGGCATCTACAACCATTTTGCTCTTCAACTGAAGGCGCTCGCCAGTTTTCACGTTTTTTACCATGACCCCTGTCACAAAATCTTTCTGAATAATCGGCTCAAGACACTGAGTTGAGTCCAGAAGAACTGCGCCTCTGTCGAGGGCTTTTTTTAGCAGCCATTGCCCAAAGAGGCGCCTATCCAATAAATAGCCTACAAAATCCTCGTGTGCAATCGTGAAAATTGTTTCCAAATTAGGCGAGTATATTCTGATTCCCTCAATTCTCTTTTCCAGCTCGCCGCCCCGCGGCTTTTCAAGACCCAAAGCTTTAAGGTGGTGTTCTCCTAGCGCGTCACCACAGATTTTTTCGCCGATCTCTTCCCTTCTTTTCCTCTCAATCATGCAAACCCTTAATCCGGCTTCGGCGGTTGTTTTTGCGGCTAGACATCCAGCTGTCCCTGCACCAACCACCACGATATCAAACTTCTCCAAATCGTTCCCTCAAGACTTGATATATTTTCTATACCTTGTTGTATAAGTAAACCTTTATAAATTATAAAGTAAGCTTCTCCACACTAGGTGTAGAGCAATGGGAACACAGATACTGCTAAGCAATGAACTCCGCAAACTTGTAGAAGCACGCATAGAACACACACTCCGTGGAATAGAGGAAACGCTGCAGCACATACTAAAAAATCAAGAGATAAGCCTAAAAGACCTGAAGGAGGATGTGAAAAGTCTCGAGGAGAGTTTTGAGTTACTGTCCCAAAGATGGAGCCTCGAAATACTCTACACGTTGTTTCTGAAAAACACAGTTGGGTTCAGCGAATTAAAGAAGATTCTTGGCGTAAACTCGCGCACGTTATCGGACAAGCTGAAAACCCTAAAAAAATACGAGTATATCGAAAGAAATGTAAAAACTGGACCACCATTGAGAGTGGAGTATAACCTCACATCAAAGGGAAAAAACATCGTGTTGCTCGCGCTACCCCTGCTATATTATTCAAGCGGATTGAACTCAAAACACTCGTAGCGTTAACAATAAACCCCAAGAATTTCCTATCATTATTGAAGAGTACTGCTAATCTGAATTGAGGATTCATAATTGTTAATTATATTCTTGGCTAACCATGGAACAAAATCAACAAAAACAAATGGTGTGTCAAAATGATGAAAAAAGCAGCCCTTAACAAAAACATGATATACACAATTGACTTGACGAGAATTGATGGAGACGGCGCTTTTCCATGCCCAAAATGCGGAGTCATGATATCGCCAGAAGACGAAACGGAAGAAACCTACAATATTGTCGAAACAAAAATTAGAGGCGACGAACTAGCAGAACTGGTTCTGATGTGCAACAAGTGCAAAAGCAAGATCAAACTCGTGGGTTTTCTACCTCAGCCAGAAAGCTAAACCATTGAAACTATTTTTGTTCTTCAAATTTTCTACTTATAACAATAAAAACCAGCCACAAAATTGCACCGTAAAAGAATCCGTTAAAAACAGCGCTCAAATAATTGGTGTATTGGCTTATCGCGCTTCCAATAAGCGCGCACAAAACATTTCCGGGGAACAGCGGTGAAGAAATAATAAGAGAGGCAGATGTGAAGAGAGAGAAGAATACTATTAGGATGAGCATTCCTTTCATCATGAATTCGTCCGAATTTCATGTCTCGTGTTTCACACAGTGCCTTGCTACAAGAATCTGATGTCGTAATGTTTAATAAACCTTGTTGTTTACGCGTTCAACACAAATACAAACAGCGCCCAGATGGCATCTCAAAGTTTCAAAAGTTCTAACAATATGTAAACAAAGTAGTGCAGGAAAGAGCACAGCACAAAAATCGCCACCAAGCCCACTGCCAACAGTTTTCTACTTGTTGAAAGACCGGAAACATCATTTAAGGGGCCAGGATGCCTAAACATAGACATAAACAAGACGAAGATAGCCATCGGAGGACTTACAAGAACCAAAGACATTATGGAGAGGAACGTGAGAACTGTTCGAGTTTTCTCACCAAACAGTGACCGAGCAACGTGACCGCCGTCAAGCATTGCTGCTGGGAACAGTTGAAACATCGTTATTATCATTCCAGCCCAGCCTGCGAAAGCAACCGGGTGTAGCGTTATATAATGATTCGGCGGAACCTTTACAAGAAACAAGGCGAAGAGTTCAAAGATTAAGGGAACTGGGATGAAGCTTTCTTTTCCTGTGAGGGGGTAGATTGGAGACAGCATGAACCCTACAATGCTCACAACCAAAGCTACAACAAATCCAAGAAGTGGACCGTTAGCGCCTATGTCAAACAATGCATCCTTATCTGGCGGAAGAGATTTCTGCATTATGACAGCACCGAACGTTCCAATTCCCAAAAGGTCGCCTATAGGAGGCGGACCAGGAATAAAGTATGGCGGCGTGGCATCTATTCCTTTTTTGTTCGCGGTTAACTTGTGACCCATTTCATGTATACCAGAGATAGCCATAATCGCAATCATGAATGTGGCTCCGCCAAGTATAGGATTAATCAAATCTCCCGACAGCAAATAACCTGTTAGAAAAGTGGTGCCAATGGTTGCAAAAAATAACACCCAATTGACCAGAACATTGCCGGGTTTTGAAGGGGGTTTAGAGACAATCTTCAAAACTATCTTCCCGTCCACTTTCCGCAGAATAGCTATCAGATTCAATGATTCCAGTTTCTTGAGCAAATGCCGGAAAGCCTGTTTTGTTTCTTGGGGTTGCTTCAAGTAGTATGTGGGAATATTTTGCTCCAGTAGAGCCTCTTCTATTTGGAATTCCGCGGAGACCATTGTGGTTATTTTTTCAAAATCTGCTTGTGGAAAACTCTCTTCGGGTTTTTTGTTTGGTGTTTCACTCATTATTTGGTGTTTCCTTTTGTTTTGTTGTTGTATGAATGCTTCGGAGTAGAAAAGTTTATTGGAGATTTTCTCTGTTCCTGTTCGGAATCTGAACCTCTAAAAATTCTTTAATAATCGTTAAAAGACAAAACTCTCCAAACAGCCAAAAAAGACACAAACATAGCAAATTGAGATGGAAAACTGAAACGTGCCTCGTCTCTCCCTAAAGACAAGAAAGGATGGAATGGAACTCTTTGAAAATTGCAATACTTTATAGCCATTTGAAGGAACTGGGCGGAGCGGAAAGAGTAATCCTTAAACAAGTCGATCTGTTCCACAAGAAAGGATATGACGCTAGGTGCTTCTTTGCATATGTAGACAAAAATCTACGCAAAGAGTCAGCTAACCCTCACTGCTACACGAAGAGCTTCTTTAGCCATTTAATTCCGAACAATCCAGCAATAAGAATAATATCCTCGATACCGCTTGCTCCCATGGCTCTCCCAGCCTTAAGCGAGGAAGACATTTTAGTTTGCCATGGATACGGTCCAGCCTCATGGATAGGCTACTTAAATAAAAAATTCAGAGGCACGAAATATATTAGTTACATACATTCGCCCCCAAGATTTCTATACTTAAAACACGAAGAAAGGGCTTTGTGGAGATTCAATGACATCCGCGAAATAATTTTCAGAATAAGCAAGATTGCCGGCCCCTTTTTGAAAGAGCTGGATTATATCAGCGTCATAAATTCAGATTTTGTTTTAGCAAACAGTCACTTTACAGCCAAACGAATTCGCGCAATCTACGGCATATCTTCAGAGGTCTGTTATCCACCAGTTGACACAGAAAGCTTTAGAGTGCTTGATGATGAAACTGTTGGTGCCGTTCGAAAAAACTTTGGATGGCCCCTCATTCTTTCAAGTGGGAGAATTGTCGCCGTTAAGCGTTGGGAATGGCTTCTAGAGATAATGAGCTACATAACGAAGGAAATCCCCACGGCAACCTTAGCCATAACAGGAGAAATCTCGAGAGACAACAGCAAATACATTACGGGGCTTATGAGGCTCGCCAAAAAGTTGAAAATAGAAAAAAACGTGAAATTTTTAGGATTTAGGTTTCAACAGGAACTCGTGAAACTCTACAACGCCGCAGACTGTTATGTCTACTCTGTTCCGAGGGAAGATTTTGGGTTAGGCCCTGTAGAAGCCATGGCGTGCGGAACACCCTCTGTCGTATGGGACGATGGAGGCGGACCATGCGAAACCGTGACTAATGGAGAAACGGGTTTCAGGGCAGAACCTTATAATACGGTGGATTTTGCCGAGAAAACTTTGAAGACCATCAACATGGAAAAAGTGGAAGCCTCTAGAAAAACTCGGAGTTTTGTTGAAAGAAATTTCTCGTGCAGACGACACTTTGAGATTTTGAAAGAAACGATACAAAAGCTCGTATAGAACTCCCAAAGGACTGTTAGAATGCTGGAGGAAAATGTCAGTTACCAGACGATGCCAAGACAAGAGATCGAAAAGGAAAAACCTACTCTCAGAGTTTTTGTTGTTTTCTTTCATCCTAGAAGCTCTGTGACCACTTTGGGAGGCGCCGAGAAAAGGTTTGTCGAAACCCTAAAAATCTTCTGTCAGGAGCATGATCTAGAAATAAATGTTTTGGAGGCTGCTCCAAGTCTCCTAAAAAACCTTGGGATTCAATGTAAAAAGGACTTTGTGTCCTTAAATTTTCATGGAAAGGGATGGTTAGGCACATACTTGGAATGGGGTCTTTGGATCTTAAAAGCTGTGCCCAGAAGCTTCTCTCTCTTCCGCTGCTCAGGGCCAGATGTTGTCTTTGTCCCAAACAACACTTTGCCTAATCTTGCCTTAAGTTATCTCATCAATCTCACTCTTAAGGCGCCAGTATGCGTAGTTGCTCATCACATTGATGTCCCACCTTTGAATAGCGAGGCGAAGAAATGTTCACTTTACAGTAGCTACCGGGCAATAAAGTACAGTAAGCTTGTCTCATTATTCAAAACTATAGCTACTTACATAACCTGCCCTTTGTTGAAAAGAGCCAAAGGAATAATTGCTGTCTCAAACTTTACTGCAAAAACGTTAAGGAATATGGGGGTGTCCAAAGTCAAAATTCTGGTCAGTGGAAATGCGGTGAATCTCAGTTTCATAGACAAGGTTAAACCTTGTTCGTCTGGAGAAGTTTTTGATGGAATTTTTGTTGGCAGAATAGCAAAGGAAAAAGGAATTTTTGATTTGTTAAAAGTGTGGAAAAGTGTTGCCAAGGTTAGAAAGAACGCGAGACTTTTGATCATAGGAAGCGGAGTGGAGTTGCCTTCGGTAAAAGAAAGAATTTCAACGATGGGCTTAAAACACAATGTCTCTCTACGTGGACAGTGTAGCGAAGCAGAGCTATATAGCCTACTGAAGTCAAGTCGACTCTTCATTTTTCCAAGCCTTTTTGAAGGCTGGGGAATCGCCGTTGCCGAGGCTTTAGCCTGCGGTCTACCAGTGGTAGCTTACGACATTCCCGCTTTAAGAGAAAATTTCGGAAAGTGTGAAGGCGTTTTTCTTGTTCCAGCAAAGAATGTTGAGAGCATGACTTCGACAGTTTTGGACATCTTAAACTTAAGAGGGAGGGAATGGCTTGAACTGAGCAGTTACGCAAAGTCATATGCTCAACAATTTAGCTGGGAAAAAATCGCCAAGAACGACCTGAGGTTGTTAAAAATTTTCAAAAAGCATACAAAGTAAGCGCGGCTACTCTTTCATAAGGTATGATGAAAATAAAGAGAGAAAAATGGGTAAGGTTTTTGGACTTCTATGGGTCGTGAGGCATCTTTTCGCTTATTGTTCCTAGGCGTTCAACGATTTGGACGTATGGGAAGTGCGCGTCATACTGGTAGTTTGGTGGTCTCGGGTTGCTTGTAATTGCAGTTACGTTCTGGTAATTCAGTCTCACTATCAGTGTTGTTACTCCTAGGTTTTCTGTCTGTAGGTAGTAGGCGCCGTACTCTTGGAACCATCTGCACGTGTAGTATGTGTCGTCGCCGCTCCAGCCGTAGATCATGAAGCCAACCGTGCCGTTGATGTCTTTGTAGGTTGTAATTACACCTATTCCAGTAGTAGTGTTGCCTCGGTAGAATTGCCCGTCACTGTAGTAGTATTGACCTAGATAGTTGCTGGCTTTTGTTGTGTTCCAGCATGTTGGCGCAAATATCACATCGATTAGGTTGCCGCTTGTTATGCCATAGATTTGGATTGCTTGTGAGAACTCGTTGAAGTATTCACTGAAGAGGTTAGCTGATGGTCCGGCAACGGTAATTATGTTAGACGAAGACACTGGATAGCGTGTGCACCAATCGTCTATGTACGCTAGTCTGCCTAGGCTGTCGTAGATGCTGGTCCATGCTGGTCCACCGGCGCGCCATGTGGCGTTGCCCAGATTAGATAGGAGGTAGGGTATGTTAGTTCCCCACATATCCTTCATGTCTAGGCCACCGTCGTCAGCTATCACCTGCTTCTCCTTGAAGGCTTCTGAGACCATTGCAGCACCGACTGAGTCGATAGCTCGGGAGTGGTTACCAACAACCACCCACTCATAGCGTCCCATTATCTCTTTGGTGAGTGAGGCGCTTGCAATAGTGTAGTTAGCTAGAGCTCGATAGGTTGAACTTGAATAATACAATGTGTGGTTTGCACGAATGAGAATGCTGCCCGTTATGTGAACATATTCATGCGCATACGTCGAGAGACTATTTGGTGGATTAATTTTATACATTACAGTCATGTTTCCGCTGTTAGTTACGTTCCATTGTCCACTTGCAGTGATGTTATAGGCGAAGTATGTTGAGTTGTAGACCTTGACATATCCTCCTTCTGGCGGGATCTTGATGTCGACAGTTATGTTAAGATCGTCAGAACCTGTCAATACTTGACCAGAGTATGGAGTGCCGTATATGTTAAACACAAACTCGTCGTAAAGTATTGTAATGTTTTGAACAATGTCAAAGGGGTCCCTCCATGAAGTGGTGTTTGTAGATACGCTTGGTACAATCGTTCCTTTTTGGCCATTCGTGACTGTTAGGGTGTCATTTCCAAGAGAGAGACTGCCTCCAAAGTAATTCTGAATCGCTGTTGCATCGTAGGTGACTGTGCAGTTTGTCGAATACAGTATTTTTATCACTGTTCCTGCTGCAGGAACCGAAGCCGCTAGAATTGTAACGTTCCCGTACCCTGTGGCGTTCACATAGAGTTCATAAGGTTCATACACCGATAAGTCGCTACCAGAATAATATACAGATCTTGCTGGATGTTTGAGTGCGCCACCCCACATTACGCGTTCACTGAAGTTGCAGTAGTCTTCCCATGTTGGCGAATATCTGACTGGCCTATGCGTAAGTGTTATGTTTAGGTTCGTTCCTGCGTCTGCAGCAGTTTTTTCTGTAGTTGTTACGTTGTGAAATTCCACCCATCTCCTCGTATCCACATGGATTGCACTGTACAGATCCCATGGAGCAAAGATTTCTTCAAGTTGATATTTCACTTCTTCATCAAGAACATTACCGGTGCCAGTTCTCTTATCGTCGTCACCTGTCCAATCGTCGGTAACGCCGTAAACAGTGACGCCTCTGAATTGTCTGTCAAATTCACGCCAGGCGGGATAATCAGGGTTGTTGCTTGTACAGTTGAACCGTGTCTTCGTTAAGGCGAAGTCCCATTCTCCTATCAGGTTAGGAGACATAAACGGTTCAAGTGCAGAGTCTGTTGCGCTCTCACCCCTTCCTAGGGAATGCCACCATTTGTTTTGATAGCCCGCATCTACATGCCAGTTAGACAGTGAAGGCCAAAACGCTGCCCAGCCTACGTAAGCAAGGTCCTTTGCAACTATTTGAGCCACATCATACGTTCCTGTTGTGCCTGGTTGACTTCCGTAGTCAGAAGTATTAAACCAGGGTGCTGCAGGCAGTGTGGGGTTCAGGTGATAACTGTGTGTCATGTTCTCGTTCCAATTGTACACCGTGCTCTGTGGTTCTCCATTGCCCGCTGTGTAGAAGTGAACGTAACTGTCATAGCTGTTTGCAGGTCCCAAGTCCCATTCTCCTCTGTTGCTGAACTGGATTACGGCACCGTTGATTGTTCCGTTCACCCAGATACCATTGCTGTAGTATATTGGGACGGTCACTGTGCCGAAAACGTACTTTGTTGTAGCCTCTTTGATGTCTTTGAGCACTATTACTTCTTTCTTGTCTTTATTGAAAATTAGTGTGAAGACAATGTCAACTAGAGGCTCATCTGAAGACCATGAAGAATCCCAGTCAAAGATGTGTGTAACAGTCCGAGCAATGAACATTCTTGGGCCATTGTAGAGAACTCTAATGTCGTCTGTAGTGGCAGTGCCGTTAGTTTTGCGTCCGCCGTTCACAGGCCCTACTCCAGTGCTGATGAGTTTTCCGACTTGTCTCGGATCCTCTTGAGACTCGTTCAGACAGCCTGAGTAGCCGTAACCGCTATGAACTCTTATCCAATCTTTTCCATAGTCTATCTTGTCTGCATGTTGCGCTTCAGCCCAAACGTTTCGATTACTAGATCCATCAAAATACGTTATGTTTATCAACCAACCGCTAAACCATTTGTTCTTGGATATCTCCGCTGGTACGGATGACCCTGCTGCGGGGGCAAACGGGTCTCTGTCACCATATTCTAAGCCTATGTTATTAATGCTGTCAATCATCTCGCCGAATTTTGAGAAGCCAATTTTCAAACTCTTATCGGTGTCAAAAGGATACAAGGCGTACGTGTCGCTGCTAAGAACTCCGCTGACATTCATGTACCAACCCGAAGGATCGACTGCTTCAACGTGCTTTATTAGGAGTGTTGGTGAGAAAATTGAGATTGCGATCAGTGTTGCAGTTAGTATTGCGATTATTGTCTTTCTTCTTTCCATTTTCATTCCTCTTTTGAGAGTCATTTATGAGAGGCGCGGCACGTTTATTAAAAATTTTTTAGAGGTTCTGATTCAGAATTAGAACAAAAACAAAAAAATCACTCATACAAAAAACAACACTAACAAAAACGTTTCGAACTATTCAGTTTTCTAAATTTGAACAACAAAAGCAAATAGTTAATAACGGTTGAAAAGAGCCGCATTTTACTTGGACCACCCTTTTTTCCATAATCAAGGAAAATTGGAACTTCAGTAACGACTCCTCCGGAACGAACAGCCTTAAGCAATAGCTCCAAGGAAGCTGCAAATCCCTTGGACTCGATGATGCTGTTTCTAAAAGTATTAAGAAGCTGTTTAAGGAAAACAACCCTAAAACATCGAAAACCACTCGTTGTATCCTTTAGAGGCAGCTGATACAATCTTCTAACCAAAAAATTTATCGTTCTACTTAAGACAACCCGATGCGCAGGAACATTCAACTGAACGCCGCCTTTTACGTAACGAGAGCCAACTACGACGTCCGCACTTTCGGCGGCAAACAACATGCTCAAAACCTGTTTGGGATCGTGAGTATTATCAGAATCCATAATCACGGCGAAATCTTCGTCAAAGGACTCCTCCGCAACTGCAAGTAATCCGGTCCTTAGGGCCGCGCCCAAACCCATGTTATGGGCATGATCAAACACCTTAATAGGGTAGTCAACAGAAAGGTCTTTGAGAATCTCGCATGTCCCATCATAGCTCCCATCATTGACCGCGATAATTTTGTATGGAATCTGGTGCTTGAGAACTTCGTCTATCGAGTGAACAAGAGGCTTGATGTTTTTCTCTTCATTAAAACATGGAAGAATTATGAAACATCTCATTTAACATTCACTTTGCGAGCGTTGCTGCTGAAAATCTGAGAGCAAAGGAAAAGAGTTTTAAGGAGACTTCAGTTTCCGAATTAGAACCATGATTTTCAGGCAAATTTTTCGGTTTTGAAAGAACAATAGCTTACATTCTCTTGCTTGTCAAGAGCCGTAGATTTTTCCTTAGAATGCCGAGCCATTTTGTTAAGCGGTCAACAAGGCTTTTGGGTATGAGGAGAAGTATTAAAATAAAAGCCAAAGTAGAGACAGAAATGCCTAACCCTATATTTGCGTATTTTTGACCAGCGAAATACACCATCACGTCAAATTCTCCGGTTCGATCTATATAGAAACTGTTAATTATAGAATATGCGTTAACTGATTGGACTTCTTTGCCATCTTCAAATTGTGCCTTCCAAAACGGGTTGTAGGTTTCAGAAAAAAGCAAGGAGAAGGGCTGTTCGGTTTTTATGTGCAGTTTGTAGGCTGTGGGGTTTATTTCTTCGTATTTGATTATAGGCGAATAGATGTTTGAACCGAAGAGATTTTGGAGAACACTGTTATCTTCATCTTCTTTAAGTGAATAGAAAACAACGCGGTCAAACAATATTTTACCACGCGCACTCAATGAAATATTTAGTTCCCCTCTATCAAGCTGCAAAGGACCAGCTTCGTACCATTGAAAATTCTCTTGAGCGTTGGAACAATTGAACAGAAGTGAATAATTGCCAATCTCCATGGTTAATGTTCCGTAGTCTGGACCAGAAACCAGGCGTAAAGCTACGTTGTACCGACCCTGTCTAGATATAAAGTGACGCGCTGAAACCGAGAAAAACTTACACGGTTGAAATTCCAGAATGCTCACAAGATGATGAAGTGTACCATACGTCGTCACATTGACCAACAATTTGTCGGTCTCAACAGGTTCTTTAAACATGTGCACAGAAGAAAGTAAAGCGTTGTCAGTAACGTTGACCTGCGTGACCCAATCGGTCCCATTCCACGTTTGTATCACATAATCTTTCGCGTAAGCCGTTTCAAAAAAGATTTTTATACCATCAACTTCCTGGATTGCAGGATAATCTATCCGAAGCCACTGTGGAGCCTCCTGAGTTGGGTCTGAAGCCCATCTAGTGTCTAACGAGCCATCTAGAGCCTCTTGAGGCAAATGACCGTCTTGAGTGGAACTTGCAGAAACAGTAACGTTTTCTTGTATTGCTGTCAAAGCGTTTTCAGCTTCAAGCAGATCGTCTTCGTATTGTTGAAGGTGTATTGACCACCCTTCGGAGAGGTTGTAACCAAAAATATTCGCGGCACCCATGATGTCGACAATTCTACCTTGGAAGTTTTCTAGAGAATCAAGCAGTCCAGTATACACTGATTGGAAAAAGCTTGGTTCGACAACTGCGATTGCGTCAATGTCATTGAACCCTGGACCTTGATTTCTTAGTGTTACAATATGGCCTCCCTTATTTAGATCCAGATTTTTCATTTTTACCCATGAAAGCCCGCACCAATAGTCTGCTTCTGGTCTTATTTCTCCTACAAAGTTAGAATCAACCGAAACTGACAGATTGCCTCTGTTTGAGAGAAAACCAATTCGTAACCATAAATCGTAGTTGCCGTTTGCCGACACTTCAAAAGGAATGTCTATGCTTACGTTTCCGTAGGTAGTTAAAGTCCTTCCGCCATAAACAAGAGCGCCAATATCTCTCCACGAAGTGGTCGGCACCCAAAATTGTGTGACATTGACGCTGTAAACGCCGAAGTCAGCAGCGTTTATTATTTCACCATCACCCCTAAGCTGCAACATTGTAAGATCCAACAGGTTAGCATCGACAAATATTAAGTCTGACGCGTTTTTCTGTAATTCTGCGAAAGTTTTACTGTCTAATCTATCGATGAAGTGCAGTGCTGTTTGATTAAGAGGAAAATCGTCTATTTTGCAGAGATAAGGGAACGTTTTATATCCGCCCAGAACGTTTGCGTGGCTATAGGTTCCAAAGAAATGAGGAGTATAATATGGGTTATCTATTATCTGTGACCCATTCGCATAATAAACAACATGGCCAGACGCTCCTTCTTGGTTCATAAAGAACTCTTTTACGTCAGAATCTAGGTATGCAGGCAAGACAACGTATTTGTAGTTAAACAAGCCGACAGATTTGAGAAAATCTCGTGATTTCTGTTGTCCTACTGAACGAAACCTAAGATAATCCACGAAGTCATGTGCGTTAGTATCCCATCCTCCGTCTTGCATCACTGGTTTGTCGTGAATGAACGAACTGTCAAAACCAATGTCGTGACCCCACCCTATATCGGTTAACATTGCGCTAAAGGCAAAGTCAAATCCAGAAGAACCGCCCATCCATCTCGCAGGGTCACGGTTAACACTTACCACCTTAAAATCTCCATTCTGTAATCCGATCCATTCATACGGTTTCACGTAGTTTTCTGGCGGATAGTAAACCTGCAATCCTTCTTGAAAATAATACGAAGTTGAGAGGAAACCGTTAAGGAAGATGGCGATCAGCAATAGGATGCTTAAAAAGTGCAAAACCCTGTGAAATGAAACCACAAAATCTCTTGTGATCTTAAAAGGAATCTTAAGGGTTCTATTGTTTAGACTCCCAATTTTTGTGCTTAGCTTTGAGAAAACTTTGCTAATCGTATAGTACTTTTTCTCCTTCACATATTTTATTAAAAGGTCTGTTAAAACTGCAATGAGAAAAGCGTGGGCCAAGCAAACCATCATTATCCATCTGCTTGCAGCTCTAAAAACAGCAAAGTATGGAATGTTCAGCCATGCCCAAACGTACAATTCCCCAAACGGTGGATGTGGTCCTTTAGAAAAGAACATCGCAACGAAGGCTGAGATTGCGAAGAATATGGTGTACTTGTCTCTTCGAATAAAAACAGTGAGGTAAGCTAAGGTAAAGATAAGCAGCGACAAACTTTGTGTTGGGAGACCAGCAACACCTACGCCGGAGACCACATCGACGACTTTTATGTAACCCCAAACTTCAACGGCGCTTAGGGTAAAGGCATCTGTCAAGTTTTTGTATACGCCGCCGTACATCTCCTCCAATAAATACTTGTAGGATGGCGAGTAGTATCGTGGCTGGACATTGAAAATCATTGGCACAAACAAGAATGCGGACAGGGCAAAGGTGACTATGGCTAAGGGTAATGCCACTTTGAGGACGTTCTTAAGCTGTTTGAGTACGCCGTTGTTTTTTCTGTTCCACAGGATATAAACTAATACAAAAATGGGAAAAGTCACGCCGTAAATAACCACAGATTCAGGATGAAAAGCTGTGCAAAAGATCCCCAAAGCCACTCCTGCAATCAGGATATCTCTCATTCTTCTTGTCTCAAAAGCCCTAAAAATTGACAAAAAAATGAGCGGTGCAAGCGAATAGCTGAAGAGGAAGTCTCCGTGGGCTTCTGTGTATTGCGTGAAGATCCACGGGTTCAAAATGTAAACTAAGGCTGCGGCGAGTGATGCTGTCGGATTTTTGATGTACCAGTAGGCAAGGATGTAGCTCGAGAAGCCGGATACTGTGAATGTTAAAAACAAAAACACTTTGGCTGTGGCTATAGGATTTCCGACGACCCATTGAAGAATCATGAGAAAGAAATCATATCCGTGCACAACTTCGATGAATCCGAAGGCATGGGGACGCCAAACATAGATCCACCTGAAATCAACACCAAAGATGTAAGCTCTTGAGACAAGTCCTAGAGCGTCTCCTCCTGCTGGCCAACCGTTTGTAAATAGGAGTTTGCGAAAGATTATAATTCCTATAAGGGTGATTATGCAAAAGTTTGCGATGTGATACCTGTTTGTTTTTACTTTTTCAATAATCTGCACTTAGGACATCAACTCCGTTTGGCGTATATGATGGCGTCGCCAAAAATTATTCCAAAGTGTAAACCAGTGTAGGGATGATAGAAAAACCCGACAATTATGTTGAAACCTGCTTGTTCTAACGAATGGATTAGTTGATTAAACGTTAAAAATGAGACGACCACTTTGTCGCGTAAATTTATCTTCGGCAGAGAAATATTCAATCTGGCCGCCAAGAGAGAACCCCAGAACAGAACCCAGCCGAGAACCTTGCTTAGAACACATTGTTCCAAAAAGAAAATGTGGCCTTCATTGTCGGATACTCTTTTTATCTCTTCTAATGTTCTTGTCACATTTACCTTCGAGAGACAGCGTGTTCCACCAACTAGGTGATGCAGCAGGTTCCGCACAAAAACGGTCCTAACTGATGCCGATTTAAAAGGCAGATTTTCAGCATCACCATTCAAAAAACCAATTTTTTTGAATCGCTTGTGCGCTTCGGTAACCATTGACCTGCAGATGTCAACACCAACAAGTACGCTCGAAGAATAGTGCAGCATACAGTTTAGAAAGAAGCCCGTGCCACACCCGATCTCAACCATGTCAAGATTTGGTTTATAGTATTTCAGAACTATATTTATGAAGGGATATTCATGGTGAAGCTTCGAATAGTATCCCTTGTTTTTCGTAAAGTGATAGATGGCGTATCTTTTCAGCCAAACCGAAGACAAACAAACCCCACCTGTTTGGTAACAGCGTAAAACTCATCAAGTAAGAGTCTCCTCTTGAAAAATGTAAAGTCTAAAAGACTCTTATTTTGAGTTAAGGACATACGCAAACGCACCTGCCAAATAAGCCGAGTATTCAACCAGTTTCAAGACGCATAAACCCGTGAAGTAGGTAGGCTGACGCCTGAGCAATGACACGCTTTTTACAAAACGGACTGGGGAAGACGTTTTCAGAGCCAGAGATGGCTCTTTTTTAAGGTAAATCGGTAGCGTTTTTCCGTAGAAGTAAAGCTTTGACACGAGTTTCTTTATTGATATATGTCCCTCGTGGTGTTTTATTATTGCATCGCATCTTCCTACATTGAAATTCATGTTTTGGAGGCGTTGCACCAGCTCAAAATCTTCGCCTAGAACCATTTCCTCAGCGTACCCGCCGACCAGTTTAAAAATTTCTTCTCTGAAGAATCTCGGGGCTTCACTGTAAGCCTCGCGTAAACGCATTGTCTTCTCCATTTTCTTGCATTTCGCTACAAAGTTAGCTCCAACAGACTCTTCCGGAATTATGACGGCGTCCGCATTTCTATTGATAGACAAATTTACACATTCTTCTACAACTCTTGGATCGAGCTCCATATCGGAGTCTACAAACAACAGAAAGTTTCCATGTGCTTGTTTGGCTCCAAAATTTCTCGCTGGACTCCGTTCGGCTACGAGAATAAAAATTTCTGCATCAAATTTTTCCGCGATTTTTTGCGTGTGGTCTTTGCTAAAGGCGTCCACAACAATTATTTCAGTGTTTTTGTAGCTTTGGTTTTGGATTGATTGGAGGCACATTTCTAGAGTATCACCAGAATTGAGGGTTGGGATTATCACAGACACTAAAGGGTGCATAGACGATGTCTCTTGTCTAACAAGCGATTGGTCTTTCATTTCCTATCCCTAGTCAGCAACATTCTTCCTAATGCGTCAGCAAAAATCCCAGTAATGTAAGCAATGCTCTCGAATATCTTGATGACAACAAGGCCTAAAAGACACTTAGGATGTTCTAATAATCGTTTAATGTTCCAAGCGAAGCGGGTGGGACAGTAACCTCGCAACGCAAGTTCTGGCTCTTTAGAAAAAAATGGAAGCAAACTTTTTCCATAAAAATGAGCTTTAAAAACGATCTTCTTGAGAGATAAATTCCCTTCAAAATGCCTGATGGGTAGTGTTGCCATTCCTATGCGATAACCATGTTTCTCGTATCTTCTAGCTAAATCGAAGTCTTCTCCACAAATTAACGCTTCATCAAAGCCCTGCACGCTCAGAAACGCATCTTTCCTAAAAAAACGGGGCATCAAGAAAAAATTAGGGTCACTGTTGTATAGTTCTCGTTCTAATTTTCTGCACTCAGCCAAAAAATCCTTTGCGACCGTTGTTTCAGGAATTACAACGGCGTCAAACTTTTTCTCTACGCACAACTTTACGCATTCTTCAACAACCTTAGGGCATAGCTCCATGTCTGAGTCTACGAATAAGAGGAAGTCTCCATTCGCTTTTTTAGCACCGAAATTTTTAGCGGCACTCCTTTCACTGTTCAAGGAAAAAACATTTGCGTAAAATTGTTGAGCTATTCGCGCCGTCATATCGTCGCTGTGGCGGTCTATCACTACTGTCTCTATCTTTTCGTATGTCTGTTTTTTAATTGACTGTAGACACTTTAGGATGGTTTTTTGTGAGTTGTATGTTGGGATTACGACGGAGACAAACGGTGTTGGGTTGTAATTCTTCAATGAAGTATCCTCATTAGCGTTTGCGAAATATTTGGTTTATGAATCTTCTTTCAAAAATTGAATATGATTCGGTTTCGGAACTAGAACACGAATTACTTCCTGAAAAACTTTAATCCTCTAGGAGCCTTGGCTTTTTCTTCGATCACGTACACCTCGTAAAGCTCATACGTCGCTCCACAGCCCTTGCAATGGGCGTATGGCTTGTCACGTTTCATTCCTAACCAAAAGCCTTCGGCGGACTTACATTTCGGACATGACTTGAAGCGATGAAAAGCATCTTCAATTTCCCTAAATTTCAAGCAATCCCCAATCTCCATAAAATACCCTGTTTTCCAGAAATTTAACGATTTTGGAAACCCCCAAGACATTGTCGGCAACAACTATCAGAGAGGAAAAACGGACAACCGCTTTTCATGGTGGCTGCGATTACAATGTGCTTCTGAAGAGGTCTTCTTGATTCGAAATGCGGAGTTCTTTTACACTGCAATCTTTGCAGAACTCTAAAAACTTGTTTAGACCTTTGAAGATAACCACAGGCGTTGCTTCTCTCGCCTGTCCCATAAGAAGTTCCGCCGCAGCTGCGATTTCATCCACAACCGCAACATTTTTCACCTTCAGAGTTTGCCCAAAAAGGTCCCTCTTCCCTCGATAATCTTTGAAGATTTTGATCCCAGCCGCTCCTATAGCGAAGTTTACTTGACCACGCCTAAATGGGCGACTGTAAGTGTCGCACACGATAACTGCGACATCTTTACCCGTGAGTTTCTTGATTTCGCTACGGCATTTTTCCGCCGATTCATCGGGGTTTTCGGGTAATAGTGCGAAATTGCCTTTGCCTTCTACGTTTGACTTGTCTATTCCAGCGTTTATACAGACTAATCCGCGTTTGTCTTCTACTAGTAAAACTTCACTAGAAGACTTCAGTATCTTCTCTGATTCCTTCAACACTAGCTCGACAAACTTTGGGCTTTTCTCAGTTAATTTTGCAATTTCTCGGGCTTTTGGGGAAGGGATGACGTCCTTTAATCTTACCACTCTTTTTTCTGCTTTTGAAAAAATTTTCTGCGCGACAGTTAAGACATCTCCATCTTCAAATTTTACGCCGTTTTTATTGGCTGCCTCGACGATAGCTTTTGCTACGTTGTCTCCAGATTTTACTAGTGGAAAGTTTTCGAGAGCGATACCCGTGAACTCTTTCAAACATTTTCCTCCCGTTGCCTCTGATTTGTTCTCTTACTTCGTTAAATCTGTTGCTTATTTGTTTAGTTGTGCGGGGCACATACAGATTTTGAAATTTTATTCTGAATTCATAATGTTTAAACTTGCAGTGACAAGAGGGATACTGTAAACTTGACTACACGAACGGATGGATAGATATGAAAAGACAACTTCACATGTTCGTTACCTTATTAACTATAATTTTTAGCACTTTTAGTTTCGCAAACAGAGTGATGATTCCTACCAAGGCGGCAACTTATGTTGAGGGTCCAATCACGCAAGATACAGTCTGGACCCTAGTTGACAGCCCTTTTGTAGTATCGAAAGACGTTACAGTCTATTCAAACGCTACATTGACTATTGAGCCCGGCGTTGAAGTAAAGTTTGGAGGCAATTTTTCCTTGTTAATCTGGGGCAAGTTGTATGCAAACGGCACAGGTAACACGATAACTTTCACTTCGAATAAGGAGCAACCAGTAGTAGGAGACTGGAACTCAATCGGATTTTATGGACCACAAAAATCCACGTTAGTAGGTTGCTCTATACAATATGCCTCCGACGCGATATTCATACAAAACGGCAATTTGGAAATTGCAAGCAGTAGTGTAAGCCTATCTCAAAACGCGATAATAGCCATAAACGGCGATTTGAAGATTCAAAACTGTATTGTTAACCTAAGCAGCTATAATGGAATAAACATAACGGACAGCCAATCGACAGTGACAGATAGCATAATTACAGAAAATCAAGAAAGCGGCATATGCATAACCGGAAACGAGCAAGTAACCATACAAAACAACTCCATACTAGCGAATGGTAATGGAGTTTCCTTGACTGGTGACGAAGCATCAAACCTGAACGTAAGTCAAAACATAATCTCAGCAAACATGCAAAACGGAATATCAATCGACGCAAGTATCCTCAGCAACAATGCAATCCTTGAAAATAGCGTTTCATCAAACTACAGGGGTTTTTACGTTTATACACTTGAAAGCACGCAAATAACTAACAACTCCATATCCTACAACAGCATTGGATTTTTGTACGATTTAGGAAACCACGTAGCAAAATGGAATGACATATACAGCAACGAAATGGGCATGGACGTTTCCAACGCTACGGTTGTAGCAGAATACAACTATTGGGGAGACCCAAGCGGGCCATACCACGAAATGCTAAACCCCAATGGAAGGGGCAATCGTGTCGGTGGTGACGGAGTTAATCTGGATTTCCTGTTCTTCTTAGCCAAGTCCGTTGGAGTTGTCAATTTGCGTCCGACAGCAAGCCTAACAGCTGATAAGCTCTGGCCTGCGCAAAATGATAATGTTATGTTCTTCGGCACAAACTCTTATGATTCTGATGGACGGGTTGATAGGTACTATTTTGATTTTGGGGATGGCGACAACAGCGGATGGACCACACTGTCAATTTTCTCTCACGAATATTCTTCAACTGGAGCATATACTGCAGGCTTAAGGGTGATGGATGACTATGGTGCTGTGAGCAACATTGTACCCTTGACAATAAACGTGGTTAGCGGAGCTCTGCTACCGCTGCGTGTTAGTCTAACATTAAGCAATTCTACCGTTTCTGAAGAAGAACAGGTTTCAGTTACAGTTTACGTAACAAATGGGACGTCGCCTATGCAAAACGTAAATGTTACAATGCTCTCAGTGAAAGGCGGAACATTTACGCAATCGACTGCCTTCACAAACGCAAGCGGCTATTTCGTCACGAACTTCACTGCGCCAGACATAATCGAAACAGCTAACATCAGAATCATTGCAAGAGCCTCAAAAAATGGTGTTCAATACGCTGACGGGTCGAATTACAAATACCTACAAGTTCTGCCTTTCCTCTCGGTTCAAATAAATGCTAATCCGTATACAATCAAGTCAGAGGAGACAACGCAAGTAACAGTACGTGCTGAAAGCAATGGACAACCCGTTGCAAACGCCAGCGTCACAGTATCATCAGATAGCGGAAGCCTATTGCCCACAGCTGGATACACAAATTCTGATGGACTATTTTCACTCATTTTTACGGCTCCTCAAACCACAACATTGCTCAATGTCAACATGACCGCAATCGCCACAAAGGACGAGTATATTCATGGCACAGGACAAGCCACAATAACAGTAGAACCCAAGATACCGGTCGTAACAATTACAACAACTTCTGCAACCACAATATCAGAGGCACAACTAAATGTGACCGTTCATGTAGAGTATGAGACAACTCCTCTCGTAGGCGCAAATGTTACCATAACGGCGGATTATGGAAACTTTACAAAAACCACGGAGTTGACAGACAATTACGGAAACATCACATTTCTTTTCACAGCACCACCAGTTAACGAACAAACCAACATCACCATCACAGCGTACGCCACGATATACGGATTTGCCGAAGGACAAAACAAACTGGAAATAACAGTTAATCCTAGAACATTTGACATCCAAATAATCGCGCAAGCAGTGGAGTCAGGAAAGGCTACATCAATCACGGTAATTGTAACGTGTAAAGAAGACGGAAGCGTAGTCGCTGGTGCTACAGTGAACATCTCATCGAGCTATGGAACCTTTGACTCTGTGACAAAAACAACCGACTCAACAGGTGTCTGCACGTTTGTCTTTTACGCCCCTCAAACTGCCTCAGACTTGCTCGTAAACATAACAGCTAACGTGACTAAAAACGGATACATAGACAGCGTGGGCCAAACCATTGTAACAGTCACGAAAGCCACATCTCAAGGCGAAGGAGGATTCCCGTGGCTGATCGTACTTCTGATAGCAATCCCAGTAGCGATTGCGCTGATAGTGGTCGCTCTGATTAAGCTAAAAATCATTGTGATCTCTGGTGAAGAGGAAACGTAAGTTGCGTATCGTTTCGTGAGACGCAATATTTAATAGACCGGACATATCATATTAACTGAATAGGAGAACACGTGATGGCAAAAATGCGACTCAAAGAAACATTAGCTAGAATTAAGAAAACCAAGATAAAATTTAACCTTGGAAAACGCGAACAAGTGGTCATTCCACCGCCACCACCAAAGCCTGTTCCTAGAGGATTAAGAGTTGTTGACAAGTATCCGCTTTATGAACCGTTTGCTCATGTTGCCATAGTGCAGAACCCGAAGACAGGCGAATTCAAGTACATACTCGACGAACTGCAACTTGACCCACTGGAGAGAAGTGTCTACAATCGTATCCTAGAAATACTGCTCGCAGAAATAGAATCACCAAAAGAGGAAATAGCAGACCCCAGGAAATTCTTCGCAGAAGAAGCCAAGAAGATTGTTGACAAATACCGCATAAGCCTAGGATGGCTTCCGGACGTTTCATGGTACAAAATCCTTTATCACGCTGAAAGAGATCTCGTCGGCTTTGGGCGCATTGACCCACTGATGAGAGACCCAAACATTGAAGACATTTCATGCGACGGAGTCAATAAGCCCGTTTACATTTGGCATAGAAACTACGAAAGCATTGAGACAAATCTTGAATTCGAAGCCGACGAAGAACTTGACGATGTTGTTGTCAAGCTTGTACACATGGCTGGAAAACATGTAAGTTCAGCTTTCCCAATAGTTGATGCTTCTTTGCCTGGCAAACATAGGTTATCTGTATGCTATAGGCGAGAGGTTACGCCTTTTGGAACTGCTTTCACTATTAGAAAATTCAGGGAAGATCCTTACTCGATAATAGACTTAATAAACATAGGCACTTTTTCGGAGGAAATGGCAGCGTATTTCTGGCTTTGTCTTGAAAACAGAGCTTCAATAATGGTTTTAGGCGGAACAGCTGCCGGAAAAACAACCGCGCTAAACTCTATGGTCTGCCTAATCAAGCCAGGAAGTAAAATAATAACAATAGAGGAAACAGCAGAACTTAACCTACCTCAAGAGAACTGGGTCTCCCTTATTGCAAGACAAAGCTATGGTCTAGGCGGAACCGGCGTCGGTGAAGTAACGCTCTTTGACCTTGTAAAAACTTCGATGAGACACCGCCCAGACATACTAATAGTAGGTGAGGTCAGAGGACAAGAAGCCTACACGCTCTTCCAAGCTTTGGCCACTGGTCACGGTGGCATGTGCACCATGCACGCTGAAAACCTAGACTCAGCAGTCAAACGTTTAACGCAAAAACCTATGGATATTGCACCCGCTTACATTCCATTGATGAACATTGTTTTATCGATTCAGAGAGTTCATCTTGTAAAAGGCAGTGAAAAGAAGGCGTACAGGCGTGTAATGAACGTTAATGAGATCGCCGATTACGAAGATTATAGATGCACCTTCAAGTGGCATCCCACGAAGGACGACCATCTGTCTTCATTCGACAAAAGCCTGATGCTGTCTGCAATTTCAGAACGCGTAGGCGCTAACAAAAAGGAACTGATTGATGAGATAAACAGACGCAAAGACGTTCTTCACTGGATGAGAGAGCGTAACATAAGAAGCTACAAAGATGTGGCTGCAATAATTGCAGAATACTATGCTAGACCAAAACAAATCTATGAAAAGGTTCTCGCGGGTGAGGAGGTAAAGGTAATTGCCGTTTCTAGAAACCCTTGAGGCTTGGTCCTTCCGTATCTTCGGTAAGGTAGCGCCCTCCTTTCTAAAACATGTATTTGAGTTCAAGGATTCCTTGGAAAGGGCAAGGATCAAAATCTATCCAGAAACCTATGTTTCGCTAATGTTCTTTATTGCTGTGTTAACGCTTCCGGTGTCTATAATATCAATAATTATTTTGCATTTTTATGGATTTTTGCCAATACTTTTCTTGGTGCCACTCCCGCTTTATGTCATGATAGGTTTTATGTTGATTCCTATGAACAAAGCCAGCGATAGAGCAGGCAATTTGGAGCGAGAAATGCCCTTCGCATCTGCCTATATCAGTGTAATGGCTTCTGGAGGTATAGCGCCTTACACAAGTTTTAAGAGATTAGCAGAAGTTGAGCTGATGCCCTCTATGAAAAGCGAAGCGAGGGAGATCATCAAAGATGTGGAGATTTTTGGCATAGACCCGCTTACAGCGATAGAGAACGCAGCAAAGAAAAATCCTCTTGACATCTTCAAGGATTTTCTCTCAGGTTACGCATCAACTGTGATTATTGGTGGTGATATTGGACATTTTCTTGAGAGGAAAGCTGAGGATATTTTCAAGACGAGAGCCATGCGTGTAAAAGCCGCAGCTGAAAGACTCGGAATGCTTTTGGAAACTTTCATAATCGTCATGGTTTTGATGTCATTGTGTTTCTACATTCTTTTTAGTGTGGAGTCTTTCTACAGCTCTGGCATATCCAACTCTTCGGGAATAATTCTTTACACATACCTGTTTACGCCAATGTTATCTATGGTCTTTATCTACTTGGCACATAACATGCAGCCGAAGACACCAGTGGTTGAAACCCGTCCATACAAGGTCTTTGGAGTCTGCAGCATAATAGCCATAGTGTTGCTGATGCTCCTCACGAATTTCCTGGGATTCATAGACATCCCATTCTTGAGACCCATTCAGGCGATTGTGGACCTGCCTGTAGCGATTTCCATAGCCTTGGTTATCGCGACAGCGCCTGCGGCGGTTGTACACAGCAGACTTTCAAAGAAAAAATCAAGCATTGAAGCAGGTATTAACAGCTTTCTAAGGGATTTGACAGAAGTCAGGAAAACTGGGTTGTCTCCAGAAAAATGCATCGAGAGCCTTGCACATCGTGATTATGGAGAATTCAGCAAGGAACTGCGCAAGATAAGCTCGGAGATTTCTTGGGGAGTGCCAGTTAGAAAAGTGATAATGGATTTCGTTAAGCGAGTTAAGAGCTGGATGACACAAGTTATCATGTTCCTTCTCGTCGAAACCATAGATGTTGGAGGCGGAACCATAGCCATGATTGAGTCTATAGCTAGGTTTAACAACCTAACTCAAGAAGTTGAAAAGGAAAAGAAAATGTCAGTGCGTCCCTATGTTTTGATGCCTTATTTTTCTGCGATTTTGCTTGTTGCAACAACAACCATGATGATTGGCATCATGCCTGCAACTCTGGGTGTGGGAGGAGGAACCACAACTAGAAATTTGGGCCCAACAATAACAATCTTTGTAACTTCAAGCATCTTCCACAGTTATCTGATAGGTTTGGTAGCTGGCAAAATAAGTGAAGAGTCCATTGCGGCAGGCTTCAAGCATGCATCTATTTTGGTTGTAATCGCTGTGTTGGCTGCAAAATTGACCCCAATGTTGATGGGAGGTTGATGGGAGAGAAGATGACAGAGAAAATAGGGTTTCGATTTCGAAAATTAAAGAGGGATAAGAGAGCAGTCAGCCCAGCAATCTCCACGGTCATAATCACGAGCGCGGTCGTGATTTTAGTCCTTTCTGCCGTTGTCTTCGCAAACAACCAATTGTATGCTCGCATAGCGGAGAACGAATTTGGTGCCATGAAGCAGTTTATGCAAACGGTGGGGCTTCAAATGGATGATGTGGCTTGGATTCCGGGTCGTACGCAGACAATTCGTTACGCTAGCAGATTTGGGCAAGTCAGTTTTGTAAACTCGACATTACAATACTCAATCTACGTGAACAAAGGCGCGGGATACGTTTCTCTCGCTAATTACACTGCAGGAATTCTGCTTTTCAACATGCCTGTAAGCAAATACACTCTTGGAAACAACTACTTTGAACGCATATTTCCCCTGAATAATTCTTTCGTTCAGATGGGAGCCTCGGCACCCGTAAGCCATGTTTTTGTGGTTGAAAAACTGCCAATGACCGACGGCGACTACGTAAGAGTTGTTGCGGCTCCGGTGATAAGAATGCTGAATTCAACGATAGTTACTGGAGAAGGAACAACGAATTATTTCAAATTCTACTTGCCTACTCTTTTGAGTGGGGCAAATCCTTTTTATTCGCAGTCTGTGACGCTTATGGGAAAAAGTGTTTCGGTTGAAACTGAAAACAGTGTTAACGCAGTTAGAATACAAGTATCTTTCTTAAACTGGACCCAAGGATTCGGCGCGGACTTCTTCAGATTTAACAATGTCACAGAAGAAATCGACGTTCCAGACGGCTCGGTTATTGAGTTTTACATTGGCGAGGTGGCTATTTCGCTAGGGCTTTACCCCTAGCTTTTGTAGGAGATGAACAATGAATGCCTCATGTAACTATTGAATACGTGATCTTGGTCCCAGTTTTGATTTTACAGATTTTCATTTTTCCGTTAGCCGCTAGTTGGCTCATGAACATCTGGGTTGACTCCAGAAGAACGCTGGCTATCCAAGAAGTGGCAAGCCATCTGGGGAGTACGCTGCAGCAGGTGTATTTCTCCCTAAACCATGAAACTATATCAGTTGGGTCCGTGACGCAGAAACCTGATGTCCCAACAAGTATAGAAAATTCGCCTTATACTGGAAGCGCAGTGCTAAGGACCGTGTTGGATCCGGCTTTAAACTCAAGCAAGATTTTGGACATGACTCTTACACTAGAAAATCTAGGAACAAAAGTGACCACATCAGTTATCCTCGGTCAGAATGTCATATGGAAAACTTCCGTTTTCAGAAGCAACTCAGTAAATGCAGCGATACTAGCGGAAAAGTTTGCGAATGGAACGATAAGTTTAGCCTTTGGCGGATAAGGAGGTAAAACGCATGGCTGACTCAACCATAGATCACCTACTTTCCGTGACCGTGTTCTTAGTGGCAATACTACTGTTTATAGGGCTCTTCAACCAGACCCTTCAAACGGCTATTCTCTATCAGCGCCACAGAAGTCTCGCAATAAAATGCAGCGATGTGCTAGATAATATATTGCTGAACCCAGGTATTCCAGTAGAATGGGGGAGAAGCAACGTCACTCCAACAGGCTTTGGACTGCAAGACCCGGAATTTAAGCAGTATAAACTTAGTCCATATTCGCTCATGCGGCTGCAATCCTTGACTGGAACCCCGTTCACCTATCCCAGAACAGGAGTGACATACAGCAACTTGAGTATGGGATTCGGCAACTTTCTGTTTGTGCCCTATTCTACAGCAATCAATTACTCCACGGCAACTCGATTGCTTGGGACGAACGATACATTTGGATTCAAACTCTCGGTAACACCGATCGTAACGGTCTCGATTGAAGAAACCCATGCTGCAAACCCACTGACACTTGCTATCGAGGTAGCTGGTGCTGGATTCCCACTTGCGAATGCAGAGATAAGTTACTGCTTCTTGAAAGTTAATGAAAAAGGTGGACAAAGCAATCCCTCTTATACAAGTCTGTTTGGGACCACTTATACGGATGATGGAGGTTCGGCGGTCGTGAATATTCAATCTATCGATGCAGACACTGCTTACGCGTTTATCGTATACGCACACACGAGCGGGCTTGTCGGAACAGGTTATCATGAACGCACGATAGGCGATACACAGTACGTACTTCCCCTCATTGACAGTTTTGAAGATAAACGGATTCTGCTTGTACACAGCTACAATGTGCATGATTTTGGCCCGCCAGAGTCGTCAGTTTTCTTCAATGCAACTTTTGTGCTCCTGACTGAGGACTTTACATTACGTGAGTTGCCCATGGAGAACTCTACGGGGAAACTCGGCAAGGTTGTCTATGGACAAGGAACGGACAAGCAATGGTCTAACGTCACTATACCAACCTATAACCCAGGAATCTTGATAGTCACATATCAGAGTAACAACGAGTATGGTGTTGTTTTGATGCCGTGGGGATTAAGCTCTATGGCTTTTCCAGTAACCTTTGGAGAGGACTCTTCCGGCAAGGAGTGGGTGGCAACAGACATACGGCAAGTAATAGTCAACACCGTCGCTTATCAAGTTAAGCTTGAAATGTGGAGCTTAGAAGGCTACCAGGTGATAAGCAAATGATGCGCACCATTGAGGTATTAATAGTAATAATCATTATAACAGCTGCATTCCTAATTTCATCTTTTTTCGCTGTACTACCATCGCCAAGACAAGTTTCACCACTAAATCTCAGAAGACTCGCTCTAACAACCCTTCAATCATTGGATTCGGATTATGCCTTGAGTGAGGTCGTGTTCAGCGAGCCTGACGACCCAGTATGGAGCCAGCTTCAAATTGCTCTTTCAGCTTGCCTGCCGCCTAACATAGTTTTCAACTTAACTGTTTATGAAGTCCACAGCGAAGGTGGAACAGAGCTTTATGTTCTCAAAAAGTCCATTTCAAATGCTGAAAGTTTGGGCATACAATCCGACGCCGCTTCCTACTTGGTTGCCTCTTCAAACGTAACATATAATTATAGAATAGAGCGTGTGGGTGCGAGTGGAGGCGGAGGAACCCTTTATATATTGAATTGCACCGACGCCAACGGTTGGTGGATCACAGGCTACACGGCTCAGAGCCTAGCAGGAGACCTCTACAACCTACTGTCACCCTACTTCCAAAAAACGATACCAATCAACAACACGCAACAACTCGGACAAGTACTAAACGGGACGGCATTAGCTGGCGAGACGCTACAGAATGCGGTGGTCATAAACACGTGCGGAGAGGCAGTGCCGATACCGTCAGGATACTACAATAGCTCAGGCGTTGGATATGACGCCAGTCACAGCTCTTACGCTAGATACTCTTACACTCTGGGACAACGAGTGCGACAGTACAACTGGACTTGGGTAAGCATAGTAGGGTATCCGCTTTATTATGTTAGCAACACTGGGCTGTTTCCAAACGAGCAAAACGATTGGGGAATTTACGGCATGAGATCGGTAGGAGCAGCCGGACTGAACGCCTTCTTACAAGGTTTAGACAATCAAGCCTATTCATATGATTCCGGGTGGATTACCGGCGAACCAGGCCTAGTTTATCTTTCAAGCAACACGCTCTATTACTGCAACTATTATGGTATTTACCCATCTTCATATCAAACATCCACAAGAGCGCTGCCATCATCCATCTTAAGCACGTATCACCTGAATGTAACATCATGTATATTCAACCAAGTTGGCAACTGGATTCCAGGAGCAGTTTATAGGCACGCTTCAGTCGGTAGCACAAATTATACAGGTTCGCTCTTTGCATTGGGATTGGCAAGAACTCCGGATATTAGGCTGACAGCCCTTGGTCTTCTTTGTGATTATAAGCCGCGGCTTTACAGGTCTGATTACAACGCTACAGATACTTCTAGGCTTGTTGTTTTGCAGCTTGGGCAAGTAGGAGGAGTGTAAAATTGAATAATAGGGGCCAGTTTTCAATTATAGCCGCTCTTCTTGTTGCAGTCATACTCATAGCCACCGTCATAATCACTTATTCTACAATACGTAACAGCCCAATTCAACAACAGCCACAGGTTTTAAGCGCAATTGACGAGACAAACCTAGCCCTTAAACAGGTTCTAGGCTTCACCGTTGGGTATTACGGTTCAGTTTTACAGATTACAGGAAACTCAACGTACGCAAAAATGCTAGCAGCAAATTATCTTCAAAGCGGACTAGTGAACATAGGAAATATGCATCCTGACTGGGGAATATCCTTTAATGTAAACCTATTAGACATGCGCGCCTACTGGTTTGCAAACTCGAGTTATAGCATGGGAAACATAGTAGTAAACTATAGCCTAACTGGTCTTGGAATGTACGGGGTAACGTACCAGACTTCATGTAAATTATCGGTACAGACTGGTGCCAGTACACCAGATGGCCAAATGTATATAGTAGTAACTGAAGATGAAGATGAACCGCTCATAAACCTTGGAAAACAAAACTTCAAATTTTATTGTTACGTGCAAGAAAACTCGACATGGGTAAAGAAGAATCCGGACAGCGAACCAATAGCCTTTGCAAACGGAACCTACCTCATAGGCGCTCCACAAGGAGTAGACCCATACTCCTACGTTGTCCTGGTTGAAGACCCCAGAGGTATAGTAGTTATTGCTTCATCGTTCAGCGCGTATGCATGCTCGATACAATGGAATCCACAATACATCGAAACCAAGTATGCTGTAACGGGAAGCGCTCTGGCAATAACGGGCGCTCCGGATGGAAACTACGCAACGATTGCTAAGGGCACTACTTGCGAAGTCACTGATTATCAGGGTGGAACAGGAATAATTAGACAAGTGTACTTTAACATCACTTATTACGGTTCAGGTACGGGAGCATTAAATTGGTCTTACAGACTAGATGGCGGAACTTGGAACAATATCGGGGAGTTGCCTCAAGGTGGAAGTGCACCATCACCGTTAACGAGAACCTACAACGCTACGAGTTTAAGAGCGTCTTGGACTTGGAGTAACCTCAACACTACGGACATTCAATTCAGGAACAATCTTAACAGTCAAGACGCTTATGTTGACTCGATGTACGTCACACTGTTGGTTGAAAAAGACATCTACGCCAACCTCAGAGACGCCACCGTGGTTGTGGAACTACTGCAAAACGGCACGATGCGGTGGCTGGGACAAAACCTACAAATAACAACGTCATTGAAACCCGTTCCGCCTCTTCCGGTAAAAGCGATACACGTCAACCAAACCATAAATGGCGTAAATCAGGAAGTGCCATTTCAAATAGAAGACTGGGCGTCTAGCTTCCAGATTCCATTGGGCTTAACTAATAACGCAAGCGTCTTCAACAGTGGAAATATGATGGTTTTCTTGATGAACCCAAACGTCTCAAAAGTTACAGTATGGTGGAATGGAAGCGATACAGCAGTTCAAACGTCATATGCGTTTGCCAACAGATACTTTGTAGACGACCCTAGTAGAGGAATACTCTACAACAAGATTCTGAACTTAACCGTAGACTTTTCAGGGAACAACTTTAGAATAACGTCAAAACTTGGAACTGTTCAAAGTACGGCCAACTTTATGCGGATAAACGGTGAATGGAGCGTTTACGGGTCAGACCCAGTGTTCGCAATCTACAACGGAAGCGTGAGAGACATAATTCATGCAGAAGCAGAATGGGATACTAGTATGGGAGGAGGTGGAGCGAGAGATTGCCCCAACCTTTACGCTCACATAGTAATAGCTCTACCAGCGAATGCAACTTACTACACGTACCAGTTCAAACTGATGTTCATCCAGTCAAGCTTGAACAGGAACATATCTGACCTTTGTTTGCTCCAGTTGCAGACAACAGTCCAGCAGAGCACATGGGGTGCGGATTGGAGCAAAACTCTAACAGAAAACGGCATCAACTCGACAGGTTACCCAATAGTCTCAAACAGCCCCGGCTTCTTCTACAATCAGTCAAACGTTTGGGAACACCACTGGAGTGAGTTCATAGAAAACAACCACGGATTCGGAGTGATGACAACCACGCAACAGAACATACAGTTATACACATTCGACTCATTTGCAGGAGCCAAAACTGGAGGCATCAACATTACTGACACACGAAACTTCAGCAGTCAAACAGCAACGGTAGAGATAAAACCGGTGTCACCCTTAGCCAGAGTTTATCCTTTCACACAAAAATTTGACGCGTTATGGTACGGTGCGGTCGCGACATTCGATGGAGAAAAACCTATCTATCCAGATGCGGGAGGCACTACAGGCTTGTGGATAATCGCCGAATACCCTCCGACAATCACTTTAACCACGGAGAACTGGGTCTAGCAGTGTTCGGTTTTCAAATTATCTCAAATCTGCATTCAAGATTCATACAAGTTAAATAAGAAATCTTCAGATTTCATACCAACAAGATGGTGAGCAGATGTTAGCCAAAAAAATGTTGAGGTCTAGAAAAGCTATATCGCCAATCCTTGCCACTCTATTGCTCATAGTTATCGCAGTGGCAGCCATAGTTGTTACATATGCCTGGATAATGATGTACACAGGAAGCGCAACGGGGTCAGCTGGTTTAAAGATAAACATCGACGTTGCAAGCATCAATGCCACAAGTCGTACATTTAACATCTACATAAGAAACACCAGCCCGAATCATCAAAGCCTAAAGGTGGACAGAGTCTACATAGAAAACATGAATCCACCAGATATAACTGGCAAGACGAACATGACAGCCGCTACGACAATCCAATACGGCGAAACAATACTTGTAACAGGTTCCGGAGTAGACTTCACAGCAAACACACAATACAAGATCATAGTGACAGGGCAACCATCAGACATCGTGCGCGCAGAATACTTCGCAAACGCCCAGCAATAAAATCATTTTTTCCAAGTTTAGCCTTCTTATCATGCAAAAATTCTAATACTTCATACAAACAAAGCAACGTGTTACCAACCCAAAGTGGACGTTTGTACTGGTGAATAAATGAACCAGATACTAGAAGGTTCACGCGTAGCTCTTTGCCTGGTTTTCTTTATTTACGCTTCTTGGAGCGATTATAAGACCCGCGAGGTAAGCAACGGTGTCTGGATACTGTTTGCACCGTTAGCCTTCGCGTTAACCTTTGCTAAGCTCATTCTGTATCCCTACGGAGATTCGGACATGTTCTTCTACGGTTTGAGCTTCGGCTTAACAACAACCATAAGCATAATACTCTTCTACACCGGAGGATTTGGAGGAGCAGACGCAAAAGCCCTGATGTGTCTGGCACTTATCCTGCCATTTTATCCGGTAGACCTGTTTACACCCATATTATCAGAGGCTTCTCCACTTTCATTACTGGTGTTTCCACTCATGGTATTTAGCAACGCTGTCTTACTGGCAGCAGCGTTAGCAGTTTACATGCTTTCACGTAACGTGTTCTGGCGTGAAAAAACAGGTAAAAGGCTCTTTGAAGAAGGCCTTCAGAAGGAGTCTTCCGGAAAGAAAATTCTGGTCTTGTTAACAGGTTACAGGGTTCGTATTGAGAAGTTGAAAGAAAAATGGCACGTATATCCGCTAGAAGATATCGAAGAGACCGCTGAAGGAGAAGTCAAAAGAAAACTCATTGTAATGCCTAGAGACGAGGAAAGAAACGCAATAGTTGACAGATTAGCCAAAGCTGTTGAAAATGGAGAGATTAAGGGTAATATCTGGGCAACCCCCGGCCTTCCAATGCTTATTTTCATCACTGTCGGCTTGACAATAGCATTGTTCTTTGGCGATGTTGTCTGGATTCTTGTTCGCTTAGTGCTGAGATAAAAGAGAAAATCCAACTTTGAACTTTAATCGCGTCGACCAAGATCCACTACAATATTGCGTGAAAAATGTTATCTGTTCTTAACAATCATCTTCTCTTGAGATGAAACAAGATTGGTTAAAGATTTTCTCGACGAACTGCTGGCTTTTCTAAAACGTGAGGTTGAAGAGCCTAAAGTGGTTGTTATGCCTGATTTTTTCCTCGACCGTCTAATAAGTCTAACCTGCGGGGTAGACGAGTTTTCTGAAGACCTCGAGAATGTGGTGAAGCGAAAGGGCGGCAGTATAGATGGGGTAGAGCAAACGGAGTTTAGAGGAGGAAACGCGATTAACACCGCTTCCGCTTTAGCAGCTTTGGGCGTAGAAGTTACCCCGATAGTGTGCGCAACAAAGCTTGGGTTGCAGCTCATCAAATTTCACATTAAATCCAGCAAGGTCAATTTTTCCCGCGTAAAGATTTTCGAAAACCCGTCGATAACAACCGCGATGGAATTCAACATAGGTAAGGGAAAAGCTAACGTAATGCTCAGAGATGTTGGTTCCTTAGCTGATTTTGGACCGCACCATCTTAACAGTGGTGATTTCAAAGCGATTGAAAATGCTGATTATGTCTGCGTTTTTAATTGGGCTGGAACCAGACATCTAGGAACGGAATTGGCTGAGACCGTTTTTCGTCACGCTAAAACCAAGGGAAAGGGCAAGACATACTTCGACACGGCAGACCCTATCCCAAATAAAGAAAAGATTCCGGAATTAGTTAAAAAAGTCTTGAAAGGCAAGTATGTTGACATTTTAAGTCTAAACGAGAATGAAGCCATATGCTACGCGGCTCAGCAAGGCGATGAGGTGAAGAAGCTTGACAAGCGCTTAAAATTTAACGAGTTAGCGAAAGAGTCTGCAAAAATTTTGGCATCACATACTTCAGCAAGGGTTGACTTACATACAACAAGTTTTGCAGCTACATTCACCAGAAAAAATGAGATTGTTGTCCCAGCTTTCCAAGTTCCAGTCTTAAGAACTACAGGAGCCGGAGACGCTTGGAACGCCGGAAACACTGTTGGAGATGCGCATGGGCTTTCAGGTGGTTGTCGACTGACATTAGCGAATGCGGTTGCAGCCTGTTACATCTCCAATCCGGATGGGACGCATCCCTCGAGAAAACAGCTTATAAAATTCTTGGAGAAGGCGAAGCAGAAAAAGGCTCCGTAGTGACCTGCTTAAATTATTTAAATAAATTCACCATTTAAACCATGAAGGAATACAGGACGCTTAAAAAATTGAAGTCAAAACTCTTTGGCAGCTCTGGAGTACGCGGTCTGGTAAATGCTGATTTAACGCCTGTTTTGGCAGCTAAAGTGGGTTTGGCTGTTGTAAACTTTTCCAAGGCGAAAAAAGTGCTTGTTGCGCGTGACACGCGAGTTTCCGGTTTAATGCTTGAGGAAGCGCTGGTTTCTGGTCTTTTGGCAGGAGTAGTGAAGGTTAACTGTCTGGGCGTTGTGCCGACGCCTACATTAGCGTATTTAACTAAGAGATTGAATTGTGGCGCTGGCATCATGATTACGGCCTCACATAACCCGCCTCAGTACAACGGCATAAAAATTTTTGACAGTGACACTATGGCTTACGGAGAAGACAGCCAAAACGAGACTGAGAGAATCATTGAAAGCGAAGGTTTCAAGCATGCGAATTGGCGAGATGTAGGCGAAGTCTTGTTTATTGATGAAAGCCACTTTTACATTGAAATGATACGGAAAAATGTGAAACTGAGTAGGAGATGGCGTATCGTAGTCGACCCTGGGTGTGGAGCAACATATAACCTTGCACCGCAAATCTTCGAAAGTCTAGGATTAAAAGTGACAACCATCAACGCGCATCCAGACGGGTTCTTTCCAGCAAGAAACCCTGAACCAACTGCCGAATCTTTAAAGCCTTTGGCTAAAATCGTCTGGGAGTTTGGAGCAGATGCGGGGATAGCCTACGACGGTGACGGCGACAGGGTGGGTTTCATAGACGAGAAGGGTAGTTTTGCAGATTTTGATCGCGTTTTAGCCGCTTACTCGGCATATGCAGTAGAGGAACACGGCGGGGCGATTGTGACAAACGTTGAGGCTTCGATGTGTGTTGATAAGATGGTGGAAAAACACGGCGGAAAGGTCTTCAGGACAAAAGTCGGTGACGTTTACGTTGCTGAAGCAGTTAAGGAGCACAATGCTGCCTTTGGCGGAGAACCGTGCGGAGCGTGGATACATCCCAAATTCCATTACTGCCCAGACGGAATACTTTCGTCCGTGATGCTCCTGAAAGCCCTAGAGGATGAGAATATGAGTCTTTCAGAATTCGTCTCTGAAACGCCCAAGTACGTAACTTTCAGAGAGAAAATTGCTTGCAAGAGTGAGGCAAAATGCAAGATTATGGAAAAAATTAAACATGATCTCAAGACCGCCTTTCCCAGCTACAAAGAGTTATCAACGGTTGACGGCGTACGAATATCTCTTAAGAGTGGGTGGATCTTGATTAGAGCTTCGGGAACAGAACCCCTCATCAGATTGACGGTTGAGGGTGAATCATTAAAAGCGGCAAAAGAAATAATGAGTAAGGGAGTTGCTCTCGTCAAAAAACTTGTTAAGGAAATGGAAAAATGAAGGCTGTAATCTTAGCTGCGGGGGAAGGCGTTAGACTGCAGCCAATCACGTCGACAAGACCAAAGCCTATGATAAAGGTTGGCGGAAAACCAATTCTTGGACACTGCCTAAACGCCTTGAAAGATTCCGGAATCGACGAAGTTTTGATAGCTATTTATTACATGGGAGACGCGATTCGTCAATTTTTTGGCGATGGCACAAAGTCTGGGTTGAAAATCGACTATGTAGAGCAGAAGGCGGTGCTTGGCACCGGTAACGCCGTGAGTATCGTTGAACCTTACGTAAGCGATGACTTTCTGTTAGTTTACGGCGATTTGCTGTTTTCGACGCAAGCAGTCAAAAACGTCATCACTCTGCACAAGGAAGAAAAGCCTGCAGCAACCATGGCTGTTGTTCCGGTCGAAAACCCTGAAAACTACGGTATAGTAGAGCTGGAGAATGAGAGACGTGTCAAGCGAATAATTGAGAAGCCGAACCGCGAAGAAGCTCCAACGAGCTTGGCTAACGCCGGAATTTACGTTTTCTCAACGGAAATATTTGAGAAGGTAAAGAAAACATCAGCTTCGACAAGAGGCGAATGGGAGATAACGGATGCAATCTCGCTGTTGGCGAAGGAAAAGACGATTTTGGCCGCCAAAATTTCAAAGGAAGATTGGTTAGACATTGGAAGACCTTGGGATCTGCTTGAAGCGAACCGTTGGGCATTGGCTAGAATGCAACATAAGATACGTGGACTTGTGGAAAGTGGTGCTCACCTGATTGGACCGGTGACTGTCGCGGAAACCGCACAGATACACTCTGGAGCCTACATCGAAGGACCGGCTTTTGTAGACGAAGAGAGCGACATAGGACCGAACTGTCACATTCGTCCATATACGAGCATTGGCAAAAAAGTTCGCGTTGGAAATGCCTGCGAAGTGAAAAACAGCGTTGTTATGGATAAAACGCATATCGGCCACCTAGCGTACGTTGGTGACAGCGTGATATGCGAGGACTGCAATTTGGGCGCGGGCACAATTACAGCTAATTACAGGCTTGACGCAGGAACAATAAAGATGATGGTTAAAGACAAAGCTGTTGACAGCGGAAGAACAAAGCTCGGAGTAATCTTAGGCGACAACGTGAAGGCTGGAATAAACTCGCTGTTCATGCCAGGTGTCAAGGTTGGCAACAACAGCTGGATTGGACCAAACGTTGTGGTTTACCGTGATGTACCGGCAAACACGATTCTGCTGCTGAAGCAAAATCTCGAAGAAAGAGGCTTTAACAAGTAGAAGGATTACTCTGTCTCGGTGGTCTAGTCCCCTCCCCTATATATAGATTAGACTTCTGATTGGCTCGATGCTATGACTCATATTTCTTCCTGTTTATGTTTGGAAAATGCTTAATTAAGGGCTTGGCTTATTGCTGTGCAGATGGGAGTGTACAGAGTGAGTGATGAGATTTCGAAGCTTCCGCCACAGGTTCAGGAACGTCTTTTGAGGCTTCAGCAGGTCCAGCAGACGCTTCAATCGATATTGATGCAGAAACAGCAAGTGGACACGGAGCTTACGGAGATTGAACAGGCTTTAGGCGAGTTGCAGAAGATGGCTGATGATGCGGTTATTTTCAAGGCGATTGGCTCACTTTTTGTGAAGGCGGAGAAGGCCAGAATAATTACCGAATTAAACGAGCGAAAGGAGCTTCTTAACACGCGAGCCGCTGTTTTGGGAAAGCAGGAAGAACGTTACCGCACTCAGTATAAGGATTTACAGGCTAAACTTCAACAAGATATAGGTCCGGTTTCGCAACCGCAAACCTAGCCATCTAGGTGAAACCTCGTGGAAGGTTTGGAGATTTCAGAACTGTCAACTGAGCAGGTTGAGGAAGTTTGTGCCATTGCCGAGGAGACTGCTAGGAAATATGTTCTTTCAAAAATTTCTCAGAAAAAAATAGAAGCATTAAACATAAGCGCGGAAGCCGAAGGCGCAATGCCAATGATGCTGACTATTGACGTAGACGTAGCCTTGTCACCATCGATAAAAGACTTTGACGTGCAGACGCTTGCGGACGAGGCTGTTAAAGAGGCGTTTTTGTCAGCCGAGACGTATCTGAGGAAACTGACGTGTCGTTCCAAGAGATAGTCAAGATTCTTGACGAGCTGAACGCTAAGCTTGTTGTTTTGTTATGCCACCACAACGCAGACCCGGATGCTATTTGCTCGGCTTATGCGTTTGCGAGTTTGATTAGACGTTTGAGACCTAACGTCGTTGTAGAGGTTGGAGCAGCGCAGGGAATAAGCCGACTCTCAAAGCATCTCCTGAAGTATTTGCTAATAGAGGTAAAGACGCAGCCCAGTGTGGATAAAGCGGATGTTATTGCGCTGCTTGACACAAACACGATTCAGCAACTTGACACTCTGGCTGAGAGGATCAAGGCTTCGAAAGCTCCTATCGTAGTTATTGACCATCACGCGGCTCACCCAGAAACTGAGCGGTTGGCGAAACTGTGCATAACTAACGAAGAAGCGTCATCAACGTGTGAAATCGTCTACAGCTTCTTCAAAGAGATTGGCATAAAACCGAGCGAAAACGAGGCAAAGGCATTGTTTTTGGGAATAGCCTTCGACACGCGCCATTTTGTTTTGGCTAATTCGTCGACGTTGAAGACTATTGCTGAGCTTGTTGATGCGGGTGCGAACGCTCAGGAGACGTTGTCTTTGCTTTCTTTGCCTATGGATTTTTCTGAGCGTGTTGCGAGGTTGAAGGCTTGTAAGAGGGCTAGGTTGTTTAGGGTTGGTGAGTGGATAATCGCATTTTCTCATGTGAGTGCTTACCAAGCCTCAGCAGCGAGAGCGATTATCGATCTGGGTGCGCATGTTGCTGTTGTTGCTGGTCAGAAGAACGAGAGCATAGAGATTAGCCTTCGCTGTAACCGCGATTTTCATGAGAAGACGGGTATACACTTGGGTAGGGACATTGCTAAGCCCTTGGGTGAGCATCTTCATGGAATGGGTGGGGGTCACGCTTCTGCAGCAGGGGTTAATGGTGTGGGTGATTTTGAGACGGGGTTTAAGCGGTGTTTCCGGCTTCTGAAGGAGAAGTTGTCTGTTCAGTAAAAAAAGTGGATGCTGTTTCGCGATCTGCAAAAGTATAGCCCCTCTATAAATAGATTGAATTTTCGAAGAGGACTCTACATAGACCTGCAGTTTGCTGACGGAAGGATTATCTAATCATTATTAAGTAGCTACTCTTAAATGAGCAGATTACTCGCTAAAATCTGGCAGGCACCAACAATATGGCAGTAATCGAGACGAAAGACCTTACGTACACGTACCCAAGCGGAGCAAAACCTTCTATCAGAGATGTCTCCATAAAAATAGAAAAGGGCGCGTTCACGGTCATAACGGGTCCAAGCGGATGCGGAAAAACAACCCTGTGTCGATGCTTCAACGGACTAATCCCGCATTTCTATCATGGTGAACTCAAAGGCGAAATAAGTGTCGCAGGTTTTAAAGTTACTGAACAGCCAATTCATGAACTAGCAAAGCACGTTGGACTTGTCTTTCAAAACCCAGAAAATCAACTCTTCGCGCTCTCAGTTGAAAAAGATGTTGCCTTCGGTCTAGAAAACCTAGGTGTTCCGAGAGAAGAGATGCGCAAAAGGGTGGATTGGGCATTAGACCTTGCTGGCATATATGACTTGAGAGAAAGAGCCCCCCACGAGCTCTCTGGCGGGCAACAACAGCGTGCAGCGATAGCCTCTGTCTTAGCGATGCAGCCAGAAGTTATCGTCCTCGACGAGCCAACATCCTTCCTCGACCCGCTCAGTGCAAAGAAAATATTCGACGTAATCTACGAACTGAACAAAACGCTTGGAATAACCACCGTGCTGGTTGAGCACAGGCTCGATTTGACGGCCAGATACGCCAATCACATAATCATAATGGACGAAGGAAAGGTAGTTTTGGACGGCGAGCCGCGTGAAATATTAAGTTCCGAGGAAGCTCGTCTAATTGGAGTTGGAATTCCAAAGGCAACACGCCTCTATCAGATTCTCAAAAAAGACAAGATAAAACTCGGCAACACCATTCCCCTGTCCTCAGACGAGATGGCAAACCTACTCGAGGAGGTCTTTAAGACTCGATGATTGAAGGCAGAGACATCCATTTCACATACCCGAGTGGTGTGGAAGCGCTAAAAGGAATTTCCCTAACAATTCAGGACGGCGAATTTGTTGCCATAATGGGACAAAATGGCGCGGGAAAGACTACTCTGGTTAAACATTTTAATGGGCTACTTAAGCCGACCAAAGGAAACGTGCTCGTCGATGAAACTGACACAACAAAGGTCAGCGTCGCAACCTTAGCCAGAAACGTCGGCTTCGTTTTCCAGAACCCAGACCATCAACTCTTTTGCGAGACAGTTGAAGAAGAAATAGGTTTCGCGCTCAGAAACTTTGGATTCAAGGAGAGCATCATAAAAAGAAGAGTAACATGGGCTCTAAACCTCTTAGGTCTAACCCAGTATAGAAAGACCTCACCGTTTATGCTCAGCGGAGGAGAAAGAAAACGCGTAGCGTTAGCCTCAGTCTTGGCTTGGAACCCGAAAATACTGATATTGGATGAGCCGACGATTGGGCAAGACTATCAGCAAAAGGAGAAACTTAGGCAATTCATTCTGCAGATGAAAGCTCAGAGGAAAACAATCATTATAGTAACGCATGATGTGGAATTTGTGGCCGAATGCAACCCAAGAGTTCTGCTGATGCGAGATGGGAAAGCCGTAGCCGACGGCGAAGCACGAGAAGTTCTCACAAACCTTGACGCTGTAACCCAAGCATCAATTGTCCCGCCGCAAATAGCACAAATCTTTCTACAGCTACCCGATCTGAAATTGCCAAAAGACGTCATAGACGTCTACGAGGCGGAAGAAACAATTCTTAACTACTTGGAGAAAACGCCAAAATGAGCGTCTTTGACGGACTCAAGTTCAGAAAGGTCTACTCGCCAATTCATAATTTAGACCCGAGAATAAAGTTTGTTTACGTCTGTGCAATCTTTGCGATTGCGATAATTTTCGGCGAACTTCTACCTCTAATAGTGCTTTTCGTAATGCAGATTCCCTTTGTGGTCTTGGCTGGTGTGAAACGCCAGTGGTTGCGTTCGATGCGAGGAGCAGCCTTCTTAGCCACAATCATATTCTTAACAAACTTCATCTTCGCTTATCTCGGAGCACGCGGAATCGCAGAGAGCATTGAAGGCGCCGCCGCCATGACGCTACGCTTTGTGGTGCTCGTTGAGTCCTTTTCCATCTTCTTCTTAACCACTTCGCCAGACCACTTAGGCTTGGCGCTTGAACAGACACGCATACCCTACGAGTTCTGTTTTGCCTTCACAACCGCTGTACGCTTTGTTCCAGTATTAGCGGAAGAAGCCCAAACAATCATGGATGCCCAAAAAGCCAGAGGATTAGAGCTTGAACGAGGAAACTTTCTGAAAAGAATCCGAAACTACATACCAATTCTTATACCCTTAATCGTAAGCGCAATCCGCAGAAGCCTCGAATTGGCCGAAGCCATGGAGTCCCGCGCGTGGGGAGCAACCAAAAAACGCACAAACCTATACGTGCTCAAAATGCACAGAGGTGACCTTGTCTTAATAGGAATAACCGCTGGAATTTTGGCAATCGCAATTTGCGTTCGCTTATTCGTTTGGATCCCATCTCTGAATCAGCTTTTAAGGGGTTTGTTTTAAACCGCAAGATTTTTAATGTGGGCGTAAGAGTAAAGGGTTCTCGGAGTCGGAGGGGAGTTGAAGTTACTAAAAGCCGCCGCAGAAGAGATTATCTTAGGTATAAAGAACTCCATGAAAGAGCTCAACATGAAAGAGGTTGAGCGGCTAATAGAACTCCTGCTCGAGGCGAAGGATAAGAAAATTTTCATCGTGGGCATGGGAAGAAGCGGATTCGTCGCAAGGGCCTTCGCACTGCGACTGATGAACCTGGGTTTCAACGTCTACTTCTTGGGCGAAACAATCACACCAGCCGCAGAAAAAGGAGACCTGCTAATCGCCATCTCGGGAACAGGAGCCACAAAAATGGTCCTAACAGCCGGCTTAGCCGCAAAAGAGATCGGCGCAAAAGTGGTTGCGGTTACATCCTTTCCAGAGTCCCAATTAGGAGAAATAGCCGATCACACCGTGACAATAAAGGGAAGAACAAAGAGTGACTGGCCAAAAGAAGAAGATTACCTAGCCAGACAGATTATCGGCGAACGCGAGCCACTAACGCCTCTAGGAAGTGTTTTCGAGAACAACTGCATGGTGTTCCTTGACAGCCTAGTAGTAGAGTTGATGCATCGGCTGGGGCGGACCGAGGCGGATTTGAGACGAAGACACGCAACGCTCGAGTAGAAACGGATTTGGAGTGTATGGAACACGCGCGCTAAATGGAAAAAGAAACGGATGCGCAAACAGAAGAAGAAACGGCAGAAGAGACGAGCAAGGTACAAGTGAGACTAGATTTTAGCAGTTTTCCCTAGATAGAATAGCCTTCTATTTTCTCTTCTTAATTTCTAGTAGTCGCTTCTTGAGAAGCCTGGGTTTCCTGACGCGTTCCGCATCGGTGACCGCCAGATTTAGTCCTCAGATAATTGATTAGTTTTGTGTCCTTTAAGGTTTTGCTGGTTTTAAGCATGCTAAAGATTAAGCGTGCATATAACTTATTAAGACTCACGACACACTATATTCATGAAAGACTACGACACGCTCTGAGCAGAGGAGACAACATTAACTTTGAGGAAGCAAGCGCCAAAGACTCCTAAAGCAGTAGAGGAAGCGGAAGAAGCAGGCGTAATACTGAAAGAAGAAGAGAAAAAGCCTGCAGTTTTCCGAGAGGCCTATCCAATCCAAGAACCATACGTCTACGCAGCGATTGTTAAAGACCCGGAAACGCAAAAAACACTTTACGAGATTATAGAACCCACACTTCAAAAGGAAGAAGAGAAACATCTGCACGAACTAAAAACCTTCTTGATGGAAGAGATAGACGTAAACCTAAAGGAAATAGAGACCAAAGAAAAGGCAGAAAACTATCTAAAGGAAAAGACAAAAGAAATCGTCAAAAAATATCGCATACGAATACCACCAGAAGCCATCGACAAACTCACCTACTACATGATAAGGGACTTCATAGGCTACGGAAAAATAGACCCTTTAATGAAAGACCACCTGATAGAAGACATCTCCGCGGACGGCGTGAACATACCGATCTACGTTTGGCACAGGCTTTACGAGTCATTGCCAACAAACATAATATTCAAGGACGAGGCAGAACTTAACTCGTTCATAATTCGCCTCGCGTACTTGTCGGGAAAAAACATCTCGATAGCATCCCCAATTCTCGACGCGTCACTTCCAGATGGGAGCCGTGTGCAGCTAACTTATGGAAACGAAGTCACCAGAAGAGGCTCAACGTTCACCATTCGACGTTTTAGGGTTGACCCGCTCACAATCTCAGACCTCATAGCCTTTAACACGATTTCCTCAGAAATGGCTGCGTATCTGTGGTACGTCATCGAAAACAGAGCCTCAGTCCTAGTCGCTGGCGGTGTGGCATCGGGAAAAACGACCATGCTAAACTGCCTATCCATGTTCATAAAACCAGAGATGAAAGTGGTAAGCGTAGAAGACACGCAGGAGCTTAATCTTCCACATGAAAACTGGATACCTTCGGTTGTAAGGCTAGGTTTTGGTCATGAAGACAAAAAGGGCGGAACAATAACCCTGTTTGACCTGCTAAAGGCAGCTGTCAGACAAAGGCCTGACTACATTATCGTAGGTGAAGTTCGTGGAGAAGAAGCCTACACGCTGTTCCAAGCCATGGCAACAGGGCACCTAGGAATGAGCACAATACACGCGGAATCGGTTGAAGCGGTGATAAACCGTCTAGGATCTGAGCCTATGAACATTCCTAAGTCACTCATCGCCATGACCGATGTCATAATGGTCATGACGCGAACGGAGATTCAGGAAAAACCAGCAAGAAGAGCAAGCACAACAACAGAAATCGTAGAGTTTGACCAGGAAACAAAGAACATACTCACTCAAGAGGTCTTTCAATGGAACTCGAGAGAAGACAAGTTCATCTTTTCAGGCAACAGCGTGATCTTGGAGAAACACATGAAAAAACTGGACATCAGCGAGGAAGAAGTCAGACGCGAACTACTCCGTAGAGAGACCGTCTTGGAATGGATGGTGCGCGAAGGAATTCGGCGCCACGTAGATGTTGCGAAGATAATCCGAGAGTACTACGCTAACCCAAGTCGTGTTTTCCAGAAGGCACGGGTGGGGCTCAAATGAGAAGCAACAATGCCTATAAGAAAATTAAAGGGCTCTACCGCCGCATCAAGACGAAACTAAAATTGCCATCAATAACAGCCTCAAAACAACGGAGAGAGACAAAAAAAGAAGAACAAAAATCCACGCCGAAAGAGCCATACTCTATAGCCTACCAGTTCATTGGAGAAAAAACAGAACGTGTTCTACCGCTTTTTAGAGATTTAGACTCAGATTTACAAAGTGCGGGTTTGAAGATTACTTTCAAGGCTTACGTTAGCTTAACAGTGTTTGCTGCGATTCTGGTTTCTTTCATTACACTCGCCTTCATCCCATGCATGCTTGTTCTGCTTCTTAACGTACCGTTGTTACCCGCTCTCCTCTTTGGTGTGGGCGGAGGTTTATTTGCTGGCGCATTCTCAATTATCGGGTTTTATTTCTACCCGATTTATCGTTCCGATAAACTCAAAAGGGAGCTAGAGGACGAGTTACCTTTCACTACGGGGTACATGGCAATCCTTGCGAGTGCTGGCGTTTCTCCCGAAAAAACCTTTTACTCACTGTCGAACCTCAGCGCGCCATTAGCCGTCTCCACAGAGGCCAGAAACATCGTCAGAAACGTGAACCTCTTCGGGCTAGACATAATCTCTGCTTTGGAAGAATCCTCAAAACGCACGCCATCCCAGAGATTTCGAGAGATGCTTGAAGGGTTTATTTCAACAATACACTCAGGCGGCAACCTGGCTGCATACCTTCGTGAAAAGTCTGGGCAGTACATGAAACTCAAAAGGGTGAGTCTGCGAAAGTTTTCAGACACTCTGTCCATGCTAGCAGAGTTCTACGTGGCTCTGCTCGTAACAGGCCCCTTGCTTCTGGTCATTATGCTTGCCGTCATGGCAATGCTTGGCGGAAGCCCCCTGGCAATCTTAAGTCCAGACCTCATACTCAACATACTTACCTACATTGGAATCCCCATGGGCACAATAATGTTCCTGATAATATTGGACGCTGTCTCGCCTAAATGGTGATAGAAACGCCAAAAATATCAAGACAGTTGAAAAAAACCGTCTGGGTTGCCTCTGCTTTTTCAGCCGTTGCCATAATTCTGTTTGCTTATACCACGTCTTGGGGCACAAGAACATTTGATGAATTCGTCTTCTTCGCGGTTATAGCCGCCATTTTTCCTTCAACGGTATTGAACTATATCGATTATAGATGGAGAAAAGCCATAGACGAGCGTCTACCAGACCTTTTCAGAAGCATAGTCCAAGCGCAAGAGACGGGAATGACTTTACCGCGGGCTCTGGAAGAGGCTTCTAAAAGAAATTATGGTCCACTCACGACTGAACTGAGAAAAATGAATTCGCAAATTTCGTGGGGAATGACTTTTGAAGAAGCGCTTTTGGCTCTGGGAAGGCGCATCAACACCGTGCTTGTGCAGAGAACGATGCCGCTGATAATTGAGGCTAGTCATTCTGGGGGTCACGTGGAAAAAGTTTTCGACCCGATGGGCAAGTTTATACAGACAACGCTTTTGCTCGATGAGGAGAGACGAAATCAGACAAAACCGTACATCGCCATAATATACGTAGCCTTCTTCGTGTTCCTATTCACTGTAATACTGCTTTTCAAGTCGTTCTTTGTAAGCATCGAAGGCGTACCAGTGTTAGGAACAGCAGTAATGTCGCCTCTAGGGATGCAGCGCATATTCTTCCACATGACAATAATTCAGGCCTTCTTCGGAGGACTAGTCGCTGGAAAAATGGGAGAGGGAACAGTGAGCGCGGGACTGAAGCATAGTTTAATTATTATGATTTCTGGCTACTTAGCCCTAAAACTGTTCCTGTGAGGTGAGATGATGACAGGAAAGACTTGTAGATTTTTGCGGGACAAACGGGCGATAACTCCTATTTTAAGCAACATTTTGCTCATGCTCGTGGCGGTGGGTGTAATGGCAATTGCCACCACAGCAACATACTTCATTACGACAAACCTTCGGGAAAACATGAGTGAACGTCTCGTTATAGAAGATGTGTGGTTTAACAATTCCACAGGAACCGTCAAAGTCTACATTCGCAACATCGGAAAGATAGATGCCCAGATTTCAACAGTTTACATCAACCAAGTCGCACAGTCTTTCATCAAACCCTTCATCTTAAAGATGAACGACCATGACTGGCTTGACGTCTCGTACAGCTGGATTTCAGGCAACACGTACCAACTAGAGGTCTTTACAACTAGGGGGGCTCATGTTGGAGGCTATTATAAGGCGCCTTAAAAACGATAGGCGTGGCCTAAGCAACGTAATAGTTGTCATGTTAAGCCTAGTTTTAATAGTTATCATAGTCGGCAATGTGGTGCTTTGGAGCTACCAGATGAACCAGTTAGACTGGGAAAGAACACAAGAAACCATAAGCATCACAAACGCCACGCACGCTACGGGTTCTTCGTGGTTCACTGCTCAAAACGAGTTCACAATTAGCGCGGGCAGCAGATTAGGCGGCACCTACACTGACACACGGGTTTTGGAAGGTTCTTACGAAACATTTAGGGAAGAGAGAACCCTGATTTTCAATCCCTCTGGCTATGTTCTCGACGGTTACACAAAGTACGTTTCTGGCGGCATATCGGATCTGAGTTCAAACAACAATGCTTACATGAATTTTCGCAGCTACCCAAATTATGAAACTAGGTACCAAGAAAGCCTAGCGGTTTCTTCAACCACGAGCACCGCGTATCAAGACAAAGTGGAGATAAGCTTCACGCCGCAAATCACAGCAGACTTCGTAATGATCGCAACGGCGGAAGTCCAAGGCTCAAGCACGAGTTACCAAGCCAAAGCAAGGCTCACGATGAATTCCTCAACCTATCAAGAATTGTTATACCGGGTTCGAGATACGACCGATTGGTATCCATTCAGCGGATTGAAACGACTAACCCTAAACGAGGGCACCAACTACGATTTTAAGATTCAGTTCTGCACAAGCAACGCGCTTGGAATAGCGTATACAAGAAACACTAGATTGGTGATATTCAGCCTACAATCAGATTACGAAGAAAGCGAAGGACTTTCAACAACAAGCAGCACGAGCTGGCAAGATAAAGCTACCTTAACGTTTACTCCACCAAGCGATGGAGACTACCTAATAATTGCAACGGCAAACTACAGAGGCTCATCAACTAGCTACGACGTAAAGGTGCGCTTAATCCAAGACGACATAACAATCCATTCAGACACAATTGGAAGACCCGGCTCAGGCACAACAGCAAACTATTACACCTTTGGAGTTATGAGAAAAGTCACTCTTAGTTCCACCTCTCACAATTTCAAAATCCAATACTGTTCTTCCAGCACTTCTGGAACTGCTGGCGTGAATTATGCACACGTAGTCGCTATAAGACTAAGCCAGTTTGACAGTAGCTATTATGTTGAGGATGAAAGCGAGTCAATTCCGGCTGCCAGCGACACATGGTACGACAAAGTTACGAACACGTACGTGGCAGGTGTTAGCGATTACTTGATAATGGGTTCAATCTCGTATGAGTCGGGTTCTACGTCCTACTCTGTTGGGTTGGACTTCCAAACAGAATCCACCTCAAGACAGCTGCCACTTGTTGAACATCGAGCGTCAACAACCTATGAATCGGCCTTTTTCATGACCAAACAATCATTGACAGCGGGAAGCAAAACTGACAAGATAAGGTGGATGGGCGAGAGCACAAACGCGCGGGTAAAAAATGCTCGATTGATTTCATGCAAACTGCCGACACTAACGCAGACGGTTGAAGTCGAGTTTGCTGGAGCCTCAAACACCCAAAACTGGACGCAACTCGAATGGACAATGGATACTTCTTTCACAACCACGGGCGTGACAGCGACATTTCAGCTATACGATTATCAGACAAACCAGTACCCAACGAGCGGAGACGGCTACATGACCGACACGATAGGCACAACGGATGTGACAAAAAACCAGACAATAACAAACAATCCAACAATCTTCAGAGACACAAACGGAAACTGGAAAACAAAGATTAAAGGAGCAAAGACAGCAGACACACAATTTGAACTCAAGGTCGACTGGATAGAGTTTAAAGTAACCACATCCAGCTTTTATAGGCTAGACGTAAGCAACAGCTTCATCATAGATTTGGCAGCATACCCGTTAAGCTACACTCATGGCATTGAAATATTATTTAGATACAACGCCACGGTAGACGCAGAAAAATGGTTCCTGAAAGCCTACAACTGGACATCATCAAGCTTCACAGACACAAACTTCAATAACACAGGAGGAAACCAACCCGTGCTAAACGAGTGGAACGAATACGCAATCAACGTGACAAGCAGCTGGAAGGATTACGTTAAAGACGATGGCATGGTGCGCGTCGAATTTCTCGACGAAGGACTCAACACAAACCAAACAACTGTGGAAGTAGACTTTGTTGGAGTCAGAGCGATAACAGATGGAGCACGCTTGGATTTAAAAAATTCCAGCCCCTTGACGGCGCACATAGTTGCCATATGGATAGTCAACTCGACAAACCATCAGCGCTATGATGTCGACTTCTACGTGAACTCTGGAGAAGAAACAACCTATACTCGAATAGATATAGCTCTGCCAAGAGAAGATTTCATAGTTAAAGTCGTCACGGAAAGAGGCAACATGGCCGTTTACCAAGGAGATTGAACTTTATTTCTCCATTTTCTCCCTTAACGCCTTTATCACTTCTTTTTGACTTTTTGCCTCCACTATCTGTATATTGTACAACTCGGCCATCTTCTTTCCATTTTCACTTATCTTCGGAATCGCAACCAAGTAGGCGCTATCGGGTGAGACGTCAAATATCTTCGCGAACAAAGCGATTACAGGCTGTTCCGAAACAGAATTTTCAGGCGATGGCGCTACATCGATAACCGTCACTCTACGTTTAGCGGCTTCCTCATACGCTGCTATGTCAAACATGTGGTTCGCTCCGGACTTACCCTTCATAAATGCAGGACTCTCAACCTTAAACCCACTTTCTATGAGGAAATCTCTTATCGGTGCGACTATGACCCAGCCAGTGGCAGCCTCTTCTCTCGCTTCTTCTCTCAAGCTGTATGCATAAACATCCTTAATCACTGCGTCTTCAAACGTGAAATTTGCGTGGCACTCCCTACAAAAATGCGCAGCCACAGGGATATCAAAACTTTTGCTGCAATCCCTGCAAGCACACCACACTCCGGCCTTCCTGTAATCAACATCGGGCTTCTTCAGCTCTTCGTGACACTTCGGACAGAAAAACTTGTTCCCCTTACGGAAATTCTCTTCGACATCCATGTAGCCGCACTTAACATGCTCGACCAAGGCGCTTCGCTGTATGTTGAACGATTTGCAGTACGGACAACAGTAATGAACAGAAACGTTTGCGGAGCCGCACTTCTGGCAATGAATAATCTTGTCGTAGAGACACCTCTCAAGAATGCCACCCTCATAAAGCTTGTTTAAGAAAGCCTCCGCACTCGAGACATCGCCAACGATCGCTTCGACAGTCGGATAGCGATAACCGAGCTTAGGATCATAAACCGGTTCAATCTGGCCTATTTCGCCGCTTAGAATTTTACTTATGAGGACCTGTGTATTGTGGTCCTTGTAGAGTTCTAACCTTTCCGTTTTTTCCGTCTTCAGCATTCTCTTCCCGCATTAGTTTATTCTTTGGCGTTCAATTTTCATACTTATTAAGGCATTATACTTAATTGTCTTTAGAGTTGTTAAAATTTTTGCATTAAAAGGTTGTGATGCTTCGAGAAAGGTTTTTAACATTTCCTTTGATGAATGATTTGAGGTAAGCTGTTCAGAATGACGTCTCAAGCGAAACGTATGGCGAAATGTCCTAAATGCGGCTTCGCCTTCGACATAACCTATGGTAGAGCACTTGCTTGCTCGGGCTGCCCATCTTCTGTACAGTGCGAAATGGCTAAGTGCCCAAAGTGCGGGCAGGAGTTTCCATTGTCCTAACGATAGAAGCAAGCGCGTTTTGCCCCTGCCCGTTTCTGTTCTACCAAAATCTTCGATAGTTTTCACAATCATCCATTCCGATTAAATACTAATGCACCTCAAAAAATAAAGAATTTAAGGCTTGATAATTCAGAGCCAAAATCAGTAGACAGCCTACACAGTCATGTTTTTTAACGAGGACTTTCATATTCCTAGAGCAACGCAAAATTGACGGTGAATGGGGTGACTGCACAAAAACCTCCCAAGCGTCTAATTATTCGCTGGGCGACACTGAAGGGGTTGGCGGCTATAATCCTATTTCTAATAGTGGCGGTTTTAATCGAGTATGTTGTTGTGCTTTATGCTATGGCGCTCGGAGTTAAAGAAAAACCGGAAGACATGATGTTAGGCTTTATCAGTCCTCTATTCCATCTCGTGCCATTAACCGTTATAACAACGCTGATAGCAAGCTGGATATACCTCACTAGGCGCACAGCTGTAAAGCCTTACGAGGTACAGAAGGGAAAAACTGAACCCAAACGATTAAAAAAGCAGAGACTGAAAGAAGTAAGAAAATTCTTCGGCAGAATAAAGTCAGGGCTGCTAAGAGCTAAGGGCGTTACCTATCTATGGCAGAAGATACACTTCGCGAGAGCCACCATAAAAAGCGCCATAACAGTCATCCTAGTTTTTGCAGCGTTAATTCTCCTCGTCTCTCTTCTGGCGTACCCCGCACTGATCTACCAGACCATAACAAACGGTTACAAAAACAATCCTTCAGTACTGAACTTTGTTAAAGGCACTGCACAAGCCTTGGCTACCGTTGGAGGTTTCCTCTCTGCCATAAACAACGCTATATTATATGTTGCGCCAGGCTTCAGAGACTTCGTTTTAGGCCTCGGCACCATATTTAAACCGTTGGCTGATTTGGATAGCGCCGGAAAATATTTGGTCTTCCAAAACGCCGCGGCTTGGTTCTCCGCCCTAACAGCCCTGTTATACGGGCAATTTGCTCGAAAGAGCTATCGATACGGGAAGGGCAAAAGAAGCTAAGTGAACTCGATGATGGACCATCAAAGATTTGGTCCAGCATGAGTCCTTTAAACTTTTGGGAGTGATGAAAACAGCGCTAATCGTCTGCTGTCATTTGTGCATAAACAGTTACGGTCTAAATTTTCTCGCCTTTTCTTCTCCAGATTTCAAGTATTCAATTTCGTTGATTTTTAGTTCCAGCAGAGTATAGTTCGGGTCGTCAAACCCCTTAAAATGCTCGCTAAAGAAGTCACAATGCTTTGCGACCTTAACTTTCGCCTCTCTTTCCTCAACGATTTTGGCTACTCCCGTGGCTCTGACATAACCATGGTGTTCCCCTTCTTTAAATGGCAGGCAAAATTCTATCGCCGGATTTTTTTGAATCTGCCTAATCTTTGCGTCAATCGTTCCTGTGAAGACCCAAAATTTCTGCTCAAAATTGACAAGAGTTATTGGTCTGACTCTTGGTTGGTCGCCTTCATTTGTTGCCAAAAACACATGCTGATAATCTTGGAAGTGGCTCCATACTTCCTCTTTGAGGTTTTGGAACTCTTCGTCCATAATGATTGTCTCCTTGCATGACATAATAATGATGAGTGATTTAAAGATTAAACAACCGTCTTCAGTGCGATACGTTTTTGTACACAGTCTGCAGTGATGTGCATGGGTGCGCTTTTTGGTGCGATTGAAAGGCTTCCAAAAACTAACACCAGTTGACGAAGCACTGCGAATGTTTCTTAAAGAAGTTCAGGTTAAAAAGTTGAAAACTGCCACAGTTCCTCTGCATTCGGCTTTGAACCGTGTTTTAGCTGAGGATGTTGTTGCGGATGAGGATTTGCCTAGGTTTGACAGGTCAGCCGTTGACGGCTATGCTGTAAGAGCCGAAGACACTTTCGGCGCTTCACAGTATAAACCAAAAGTCTTTCGCATCGTTGAAGACGGAGAACTGGGTAAGGCGCAGACGAAGAACATCTGGACTGGAAACTCTATCCCAAAAGGTGCAGACGCTGTTGTCATGCTAGAAAACACAAAAAGCAATGACAACGAGATTGAAGTTTGGACACCTCTGACTCCCGGCGAAAACGTCTCCAAAAAAGGTGAGGATGTTGCAGAAGGCGAAACTGCCCTCACGGCTGGAACTCTAGCGAGACCCCAGCATCTGGGACTGATGGCTGCTCTTGGAAAAGCCGAGGTTAAGGTCTTTGAAAAGCCTAAAATCGCCATATTAGCCACCGGAAATGAGCTTGTAAATGTGGGCGGAAACGTTGGAGAGAACCAGATTTTCGAGGTTAACAGACTTGTCCTTTCGGCAATGTGCCAAGAATCAGGCGCCGAACCAGTTGATTTGGGAATCGCGAGAGATGATGTTAAAGAGATTATGGAAAAGCTGAAGGCTGGGCGTGAGGCTGATGCAGTTCTAACCACTGGTGGGACGAGCGTCGGGCTTGCGGACCTCGTTCCAGAGACGGTCAACAAGATGGGAAAACCCGGAGTGATTGTTCACGGCGTCGCCATGCGTCCAGCTATGCCTACGGCGCTTGCCGTCGTAAGTGGAAAGCCAATAATTATTCTGTCAGGTAATCCGGTTGCGGCAATGATAGGGTTCGAAGTCTTCGTTAAGCCGTTAATACGAAGAATGTTAGGAACGAGACAAGAAGAGTTCAGGTCGATTGTAGGCGCAAGGATGGCAAGAAGGACAACGACAACGCTTGGAAGAAAAACTTTTGTCCGTATTCGCGTCTTTCAGAAAGACGGGGAATTTTTCGCTGAACCCATCAGTGCCAAAGGTTCGGGAATAATCTCAACCATGACCAAGGCTAACGGTTACGTGGTTGTTCCGGAAAATAGGGAAGGGTTGACGAAGGGAGAGCTTGTCGTAGTTTATCTGTTCGATGCTGTGGAAGTGGTTGATGGAAATGTTTAGGAAACTCTTGACTTTAGATGAGGCGAAACAGACGATTCAGCAACATTTCAAGCCTAAGTCTATAGGCGCCGAAGAAATTCCATTGTTAGAAGCACACAACCGTGTCCTCGCAGAGGATGTAGTCGCCAGCCTGGATATTCCTCCTTTTAACCGTTCAACCGTAGACGGATACGCCGTAAGGGCTGAAGACACCTTTGGTGCAGAAGAAAACAAGCCGGTAAAGCTCAAGATTCGCGGGATTGTCGACGTGGGAGAAACTCCGAAAACGTCTGTTGCTCATGGTGAAGCGGCTGAAATTGCAACAGGGGCACCGATGCCAAAGGGGGTCGATGCTGTTGTGATGGTCGAATACACGGAGCGAGAGGATAAAGAAGTCAGCGTTTACGGTGCGGTTGGGAAAGATGAAAATGTAATGAAAGCGGGAGCAGACATCAGAAAGGGTGAGGCGGTTATAAGAAGCGGACAATTACTAGGTTCACGAGAGATAGGAGTTTTAGCCGCGATAGGAAAGAGAAAGACAAAAGTTTACAGACTTCCGTGCGTTGCGGTTCTTTCAACAGGCGCTGAAGTCACAGAACCAGGCAGAAGACTGCCTCCCTGCAAGATTTATGACATAAACGCCTACAGTCTGAGTGTGGCAGTTTTGGAAAGCGGCGGAAAACCGCTTTATCTAGGTGTCTTCCCGGATGATAAAGCAAAATTGCAGAAAGTGTTGAAGCAGACCCTGACATCCGCAGACATGGTAATAACTTCGGGTGGAGTCTCCGTGGGACCCAAGGACGTTATGCCCCAAACGCTGGACTCTCTTGGGAAACCAGGCACAATTGTCTGTGGAATCGCGATAAAACCGGGAAAGCCAACAACTGTCGCCTTAATTGATGGAAAGCTTGTTTTCTCGCTTCCTGGGCACCCAGCTTCGGCTTTGCTGATTTTCCATCTGCTCGCGCGCCCAATTATTGAGCGCATGGCTGGAAGAACATCAGGAAAGGCTATGGTGGTTAAAGCTTTGGTGGCTATGAGGATGTTTCCGGCGAAGGGCAGACGAACATTTGTTATGGTCAAGTTGAAACGCGACGAAAAAAATCGGCTGATTGCTGAGCCCGTTGCCACCGGGCTTTCAGGCGCCATAACGACTCTTGCGAAGGCTGACGGGTTTGTGGAGATAGCTGAAAATCAGCAGTTTGTCGATGTTGACGAAGAGGTCGCGGTTCAACTTTTCAATGATGACTGCTCAGCTTTCTAACATTTTCCTTTTTGCTGCGATGTAAGCTGTAAAAACCCATGTTAGAACCAAGTATGCTGCCATGCTCACGTCAAAAATAAGGTCTTCTCCGAATAGGAAATAAATCGTATACGCTGAGACTGTTGTGGCGGCAAGAAACAGTATGACGACAAACCATATCGCCCAAGACCGTTTTCTAAGCAGTCCATAGGCGGTTATGAGGCTCAGTGTGCCAATTATGCCGATGTGAACGAGGCTAAAGTCGAACACTAACAGGGCAAAAAACACTATTCCAACAACTGCGTAGAAGGTGGCGGCTGCAAACATTCCGGCGCTTTCGATTTTGAGCTTGGATTTAAGAGCCATTCTTGAACACGCCTTTTGACTTTAATGCATTAGCAGCAGTGTTAATAAATTTATTGCGTGTGATAATAACGAAAAGGTTTAGAATTCGTCAGCAGATAAGAGACTAAAGAAGGTTAGAAAAACAATGAGCCATCATGAGCTTCTTGTTTCCCAATCAAACGTCTTCAGCGGCTTCCAAAAACCCTTCGAAAAAGCGAAGTACGCAATTTTGGGCGTTCCCTTCGACGTTACAAGCACTTACCGAACAGGAGCGAGATTCGGACCAACCGCTGTTCGACAGGCTTCGCTCAACATAGAAACCTACAATTTCCGAACGGGCATCGACGTGGAGGATTTACAGCTGCACGATTTAGGCGATTTACACGTGTCCACAGACACAGAGAAAACTCTTGAAAGAACCAAGCTTGTCATTAAGGACATCTTGAAGTCTGGTAAGATGCCAGTGACGATCGGCGGAGAGCACACAATCACCTTGGGCGTCGTGAAAGGCTTAGGAGACAAAGCCTCGAAGACGGCAATAGTGAGTTTTGATGCACACTTAGACTTGCGCAACGAGTTCATGGGGTTGAAACTGTCACACACGACGTTCATGCGAAGGATAAACGAAGAAGCTAAACCAGCAAGAATCATCGAGGTGGGCACAAGAGCCGTCTGTAAAGAGGAGCTAGCTTACGCAAGGAAAGCGGGAATAGAATTTTTCACGGCACAGCAGATTAGAAAAGAAGGAACTGAACGTGTTGTGAAGCAGTTGAGAGAAAGGCTCGCAAAATGCAAAAACCTTTACTTGTCGATTGACATGGACGTTCTCGACCCAGCTTACGCACCAGCGGTGCAAAATCCTGAACCAGAAGGGCTTGAGCCGCACACTTTGCTTAATACATTGTGCGGTCTGTGTGACAAGCGAGTAGTAGGTTTTGATGTTTTGGAAGTCGCACCTGACTACGACCAAGGAATATCGGCAATTATGGCTGCAAAAGTGATTTTCGAGGTTCTCTGCTGTTTGGAAAAGTCTAGGAAGGGTGAAGTGAGATAAACGAAGTCAAGTCATATTACAATGAACGAGCGAAAAGCTACGACGACGCACTTGAAAATCTGTACTTCAAAGTTTACGATACAATAACTTGGAAGTATATTGAGCCATACGTTCCGACAAACCCAAACGCTTTGGTTCTCGACGCTGGAGGAGGAACTGGACGCTGGTCAATTCGAATTGCGAGAAAAGGTTGCAAAGTTGTTCTGATGGACATCTCAGATGGAATGTTAGAAGTCGCTGCCAAGAAGATTGAGGAGGCAGGTCTTCAGAATGAGATTACTGTAAAGAAAGGTGACACCGCAAGGACAGACAACACTGATGAGACCTTTGACATGATTCTTTGTGAACACGCGCTTTTTCTTTTCAAAGAACCAGACATTCTGTTAAGTGAGCTGAGACGAATCTTGAAGAAGAGTGCTCGATTGATAATCTCAGCGCAAAACCGCTACGTCCAATCCTTGTCTTCGCTGTCGGGCAAACCAAGCGCAGACAATGTGGAGAGAGCGTTCAAAGTCTTAGCCAGCGAAGAGCACGAGTGCATGACTGAAGACGGCACGGTTAAAATATACACATGGACGCCGGACGAGTTTCGCGCCATGCTGGAAAGGAACGGATTTCACATAGAAAAAATTGTTGGCAAAGTGATTACAATGCCGTTGCGAATAAGGAAAGAGACTTTTTTACAGAAGGAGTATCCCGAAGACCTGTTCGACAAAATACTTCAGTTTGAACTCGCTTTGTGCGAGAAACCGGACGCGCTGGCGTTGGCTGGACACCTGCAAGCGATAGCTCGCAAAGCATAGAAGAGAGTTCAGCAATAGCTTATCCTTCCTCTCTGAGGCTTCTCTCTGCGCGAATAGACCCCCCTTATTTATAGATTGAACTTCTGTCAAGAACTGCTAGAACTTCTTGTTTTTCACTCTTTAAGCAGTTTGGCGATGAAAAACCCATTACATTGATGGGTGTTTGGGTAGAGCCTCTGACATTTTTCCAATCCTCTTAGACCATGTAAGCCCATTTTTGGCGTTATCTCAGTCAACGAAAATTCCGTGTGCCACTTTAGGAATCGTTCAATGAGTGTTTCGTTTTCTTCAACCGTTATGCTGCATGTGGAATAGACCAGTGCGCCTCCTGACTTCACGTTCTCTGCACAGCTGTTTATCATCTGCCATTGAATCTCAGCCATCTTATCAATAGAACGTCTTGTGAGCCTCCACTTTGCTGAAGGAAGTTTTCCGAAGGCGCCCGTGCTCGTGCATGGTGGGTCTAGAACCACACTGTCTGCATCTATCGGGAAGGGTAACGGGTTGCACGCGTCGGCAATCACTGGCACAGCATTTTCAACACCCATGCGGGCAACTTCACTTCTCCACACATCCATTCTACGTCGCGAATAATCAAAGGAGTAGATGGAACCGCGATTCTGCATCAACTGTGCTAGATAAGTGGTTTTGGCTCCGGGAGCAGCGCAGACATCCAAAACGGTCATTCCGGGTTTCGGGTTTGCCGCTTCAGCAGCGAAGCAGCTTGCTTTGTCTTGGATGTAGAATAAGCCTTCTCGGAAGCTTTCCGTGCGAGTCAATGGGCGCTTTTCGCCCGCAACCTTGTATGCATGTCTCAATTGTTCAACCTTCTCAACCGTGACGCCCTCTGTCGCGAGCCTCTCTAGAATCTTGTTTTCGTCAGCCTTGAGGGTGTTCAGTCGTATGTAGGTTGGCGGTGAACGCACATTTGCCTCTAACATGGGTATGGTTTCTCTTCTCCCAAAAAGCCTGAAACAGTATTTTACAAACCATGTTGGATGAAAAGTTAGAAGTCCAATTCTTTCTTCGTCGCTTACGCCCTGAAAAACTGGTTCGGGCTTTTGCGTTAGCAACTCACCCAAGACATATTCAACATTTCGAATGGTTTTCCAGCCAAGAATGTTACGAGCTAGTTTGGCTATGTTTTCAGCCTCTTCGATGTCGATTCTGGACCAGTTTTTGGCTACGCGCGTCTGGTAAATGTAGAGTCGCAGAAAAGCTTGAACACCGAGATTGAACTCGCTCAGCGATTTCGGTTTAATAATGTTGTCTACGAATTTATCGATGAAGTTTCTTCGCCTGATGGTTTCGCACACAAGCATGTAAGCCAGCCGCATGGCGTTCGCGTCGCTCACGCCTAACTGCTTGACAGTTTTCGCTAGGGCTAGACGCTCGCTTAGCTTTCGCATCTCCATCCAGCTCAGAGTTTCAATGGCAAGCGTCCAAGCTTCCTTAAGCAATCCTTTCCCACTCACATAAACCAAACAATCGTCAAAACAGCAACAATGTTGTGAACGAGAATTAAAGACTTTTCTGTCCATTGCCTTAGTGTGCGTGCAGAACCTGTGCAGAACAAGGGATAAATAGGCTGATGCCGTATTAACAGGCTTGGTGTCTCAAAATGGGGTATTTAGAAACACAACCCTAAACGACTTCTAAAAAGTAGAGAACACCCTAAAAACCCCGTGAACGTGAATCTTTTAAAAAACAAGGAGGAAATAAGAGAGCCGTCCACAGCTGACCACAGGTTTCTTGGGCAACAACTGGACCTGTTCTCCATAAGCGAGGAAGTCGGCGTCGGCTTAGTGCTCTGGCATCCCAAAGGCGCGATGGTTCGCAGAATAATCAGAGACTTCTGGGAAGAGGAACACTTGAAGAACGGATACCAACTGGTGTGCACTCCGCACATTGCCCGGAGCGAACTCTGGAAGGTTTCCGGACATCTCGACTATTACAAGGAAAACATGTACGCCTTCGAGAAGGACGAAGAAGCCTACGTTGTGAAGCCGATGAACTGCCCGTTCCATGTTCAAATATACAAGTCCAAGCCCAGAAGCTACAGAGAGCTCCCGATAAAATACGCGGAGTGGGGAACAGTCTACAGGTACGAACGCTCAGGCACCTTACACGGGTTGCTACGCGTTAGAGGATTCACACAAGACGACGCCCACATCTTCTGCGCCAAAGAACAAGTTTACAACGAAATACTAGAACTCCTAGACTTCACAGAGTACATGTTAAGGAAGTTTGGATTTTACAAATACCAAGCGTATCTGTCAACCAGAAACCCCAAACAACCAGAAAAATACATGGGCTCAGAAAAGAATTGGAAGCTAGCCCAAAACGCCTTGGCAGAAGCACTAGAAGAAAAGAGAATCAGCTACCGCGAAGTGCCCGGAGAAGCCGTGTTCTACGGACCCAAAATCGACGTCAACATAGTCGACGCTTCAGGCAGAGAATGGCAGTGCACAACAATCCAGTTCGACTTCAACCTGCCCCAACGCTTTCACATGGCTTACATCGGACAGGACGGAAGAAAACGCGAGGTCGTGATGATTCACCGCGCGCTTCTAGGAGCCATCGAGCGCTTCTTCGCCATCCTGATAGAACACTACAAAGGAAATCTTCCAGTCTGGCTTGCTCCCACGCAAGCAATCATACTGCCGGTAAGCGATGCTCAGATTGAGTACGCCGAAAAGGTCTGTGAAGAATTGTTGACTCATGGGATAAGAGCAGAGATTGACTGCAGTTCAGCGACGATAAGCTACAAGATCAGGGAGGCAGAAAACCAGAAGATTCCATACATGCTGATTTGCGGCAAAAGCGAGGCCAAAGATGGTGAGATATCTGTGAGAAAACACGGCGTCGGGAACCTTGGATTAGTAAAAATTGAGGAGTTCATCAAGAACATCAAAACTGAGCAAAACCAAGAGAGTTAACTCTGCTCGTTAGCAAGAGATTTTAGTCTATACGTTTCATAAGGGTAGTTAGGTACAGGACTGAAATGGCGCAGAAACGTTTAGACGAATTCTCCAAAGTCGAGGCCAAACCTTTGCAGAAAGAAAAGGAAGCGGAAGCCTTACCCTTCACGGAATCCGTGGCAAAAGAAAGGAAGCGCCGAACATTCCCACCGTTGGCGCCCGAAAATCTGGCGCCCTCATACTTTGTTTCAGCCACATACGACGGAAAAACAGGAAAAGCCCTAATCAAACTCTACGAGCCCGTTTCAAGCAGGATCTATTTCTGGTACGACAACACCGGACACAAGCCATACTGCCTAACCAACCTCTCCCAGTACGAACTCGAGAAGATAACCCGCCTAACACAGCACGAAGGCTTCGACCACTTCGAAATAGTGGAAAAATTCGACCCACTTTCAGAAAGGAATGTGAAAGTAACAAAAATAGTGGCGAAAGACCCCTTGGCTGTCGGCGGACGCCCAGCAGGATGCATCAGAGACATAATTCCGGAAGATTTTCCAAAAGTTTCGGAAACCCCAATTTCATTGGAGAAAATCAAGGTTTGGGAATCAAAAATCAAGTACTACCAATCCTACATTTACGATAGAGCTCTTCTGCCCGGCATGATTTACGAAGTCAAAAATGGCAACCTTGTCCCGAAGAGACTGGAAGAAATCGAAAAAACGGTCGACCACATTCGCGAGATCTTTGAGGACGCCACGGAAGAAGAGCTGTATTACACTGAGCAGTGGGCTAAACTGCTAGAGTACCCAGTCCCAAAATTTCACCGCGTAGCCTTAGACATCGAAGTCTACACACCTGTCCCGACACGAATGCCCGACCCGCGCGAAGCTGCGTATCCGATTGTCTGTGTCTCACTTTACGGCTCAGACGGACAAAAGAGAGTTCTGTTATTGAATCGGGAAGAGGTTCGTGAAGGAACAGAACATCTGCCGGCGGACGTAGCCATTGAATACTTTGACTCTGAAGAGAAGCTCATAAGAACTGTTTTTGATGCCTTGTGGAGTTATCCGTTTGTACTAACCTTCAACGGCGACGACTTCGACCTGCGCTATCTTAATCATAGGGCTCAAAGCCTAGGGTTCAGAAGAGATGCGGTTCCGATTGAGGTTGGCAGACGCGTCTGCTCGCTAAAGTATGGCGTACACATAGACCTGTACAAGTTTTTCTTCAACCGCTCAATACAGATTTACGCTTTCAACAACCGCTACCGAGACATAACCCTTGACGATGTGGGCAAAGCCCTAATCGGACTAGAAAAAATCAAGCTTGAGAAGAGCCTGGGCGAATTAGATTACACCGAGCTCGCCAAATACTGCCTAAGAGATGCGGAAATCACCTTCAAACTCACGAGCTTCGAAGACGATTTGGTAATGAAACTCATTCTGGCTCTTGCCCGAATCAGCAGCATGCCGATGGAAGACGTGAGCCGACAGGGCGTTTCGCGCTGGATAAGAAATTTCCTACACCGAGAACACCGCAGAAAAAACATGCTAATCCCAAACGCGGAAGACATCCTCGCCGTAAAGGGCAAGACGGTAACAAAAGCCATAATCAAGGGAAAAAAGTACAAGGGTGCAATAGTTGTTGAGCCGGTTCCCGGAGTTCATTTTAATGTTTCGGTCATGGACTTTCCGAGCCTGTATCCGTCGATAATAAAGGTATGGAACCTCGGATACCAATCTATATTGTGCAAGCATCCAGAGTGCCGCAGCAATCTTGTTCCTGACACGTCCCACTGGGTTTGCACCAAAAACCGAGCATTAGAGAGCCTCCTAATCGGTTCGCTAAGAGACCTGCGCGTGCAGTGGTACAAGCCAAAATCGAAGGAAAAAACCTTATCGGCAGACCTTAGAGGCTGGTACAACGTCATCCAAGGCGCCCTCAAAGTAATTTTAAACGCCAGCTACGGCGTTTTCGGAGCCGAAAGCTTCGACCTCTACTGCCCACCCGTTGCCGAGGCGACAGCAGCCATCGCAAGACACTCACTGACCCAAATACTCAACGAGGCGGAACAGCTCAACATTCAGGTGCTTTACGGAGACACCGACAGCATATTCCTAAAAAACCCCTCAAGAGAACAAATTGGAAAACTGACCCAATGGACCGAGCACGAGTTAAAGATGAGCCTGGACGTGGACAAGGTTTACAGATACGCGGTTTTCAGCTCGCGAAAAAAGAACTATCTCGGAGTATTTGACGACGGAAGCGTTGATGTGAAGGGGTTGACGGGCAAGAAACGACACATTCCGCTATACATCAAAAAAGCCTTCAATACAATGAAAGAACGCCTAGCAACGGTCAAGACACCAGCGGACTTCGAGAACGCAAAAAAAGACATAAGCCAAATCATCCGTGACTGCTACACGCGACTCAAGCGGAGAGAATGGGAAAGCCTAGGCGATTTAGCGTTCAACGTAGTCTTGGGTGAAGAATTAGAGCACTACACAAAAACGACACCCCAGCACGTCAAGGCCGCACAGATTCTGAAAAAGAATGGCATGGAGTTGAGGGCCGGCGACCTGATAAGCTTTGTAAAGGTTGCCAAAGAACCACACGTTAAGCCAGTAGAATTAGCCACCAACAGTGATATTGACGTTGACAAGTACATAGCCTACCTGCACTCAACATTCGACCAAGTACTAGACGCATTAGGTTTAGATTTTGATGAAATAATTGGATTGACGAAACTGGAAAGGTTCATGTAAAACCGTACTTTAGCCTCTTTACAGTGAATACTTTCCGGCATGTTTTTTCGCTACGCCGCTTCGATATAGACCCTCTAAAAGCGCAAAGCCCAAGATGTTTATTGCCACTATGGAACCAACAAAGATGCCAAATAATCCAAGCTCGACTGGGACGCCAAATATAAGCGACAAATAACCACCAACAATCGCTGTTATAACCGCGGTCTCAACAAAACTTCCCAGAAACCTCCGAGCAACCCCACCTCTGCCAACATACCATGCCAAAGTGCACGCCACAAGGTTTGCAACTGTTCCACCAGTGACATCGACGATGCCTAAACCACCATAAACATTTGCAACCAAGCAACCCAGACCTGACCCAATAGCAACAGGCACTCCAAAAATCATTGATAACGGCAGCAAAGCATCAGCAATTCTAACCTGATAGACTCCAAAGCTTATAGGCGCCAGAAAAATAACTCCTGCAGCATATAGCGCAGCGAAAACTGCAGCCAAAGCCAAATCTTCAGTGTCAAATTCCAATTCTTCACCTCCTACTCCCGGGGTTTATAGTGGCGGAACGGGTGGAGGCCCACTCACCCGCCAACAACCGCTATGCACGGTGTTCTAGGCTATTAAAGATTACTAAAAATTCTACTTTGGAGAGGCGGTGACCTCGCTTGTTTCTTCTCCTGCTGCAGCCTGGACGGTCACGGCGTTTGCTGCCGCTGTTCCGACTTCCACGCTTACGTCTTCAACGGGAACCCCTTGCTTCTGAGGGAAAAGCAAATTCTGAGGAGGAGGAGGCGCATTCAAAATTGTCGAAAGCAGGTACATGGCGGTGAACGCGTACTGGTAAACTCTCTGAAAAACGTACGGCACTTTTGTTTCCGGGTCCACATCCAACATTTTGTTTATTTCGGCGTCTTTGCCGGTTAAAATGGCTGAGCCTTCGACCTCAAACTTCACGACGTTCGGCTTCGTTGTCAAAAGTAGGTTGAAACCCACCACAACCGTTTGGCTTTTGCGTTCTTTTTCCTCTAACTTTGCCTTGACATCAAAATTAATGGTTTCAGGTCCACCGTCCTTGATGCCTAAACGGACTCCTACCAAGCTGGTGATTTCAACCTTAACCGAAACATTAGGAACGTACAGAGCTGGGCAAATGATTGATTCCTCACACTACTCGTTCATGCAGTGAGCTAGTCCTCTAACCTCTTGCAATTATGCGTCGCCCAAAAACGATTTTTGCCTTTTGTGTGTAACACGCTGAGACATACAACTATGCTGAATTGAATGCGACTGGAAACCACTGAATAAACAGGGCAAGGGAGGTAGAAATCGCCACTAAAAGTAACACCACAATAACTACTCTCCGCTCAGTCATGGGATGACGATAAGTTATCAACGTAACTAGGCTTCTCCTATGGTCTGAAGACAGTTTTTCTCCGTCGAAGGAAACTTGCGCCTTTGTCCTATAAACGAAGTATGTCAACAAGATCAACGATGAATTAATGACGTATGGCAAAATTGAAATCAACAAGGCAGATTTTACGTCGGAAATTATGGAAAAAGCAGCTAATGTTATTCCGATAGCAAAAGACCCCGTGTTACCAACGAAGATTTTTCCCAAAAAGTTAAGAGAGGCGAGCAAGAGCCACACAATTAGCGGAATGTAAAGCAGGATTGCATGCGCTGCTCCAGAGATAAGCATTAAACCAATCAATATTATTGCAGGGCACATCGTTTCTAAACCGTTCAACCCTCCGAGCTGGTTCACCGTGTTGGTAGTTATGGTCACGATGAGAGGGATTACTATAAAGTAATAGTACTCAAAAAAATTTATCGTTCCGAGAAAAGGAATCGCAATGGAAGTACGCAGACCAAGCCTGGTGGCTAGGGAAATAAGGGGTATGGCAGCTATCAGCGGAAAGAAAGCCTTATAGCGCCATCGCAAATCCATCCAGTCGTCAAGCAGACCCATGAAGCCTCCAAACAAGACACAGACAGCCAAAGTTAGGGCAGAAGAAACATTGCTTGGTCCTGGTTTGAAATAATATTCCAACAAGAAAAGGTATGTCGCGCTTACTAGAACGTAAATTACACCTAAACCGTTGGGAACTAAGGGCTTGTTTGGCTTGTGATAATCTGGAACCTTCGGAAACAAGGTATCTCTCCCTTACGTGCTTGGGTACTCGACTTCGTAAAGGCAAACGAGCGGAATTATACCACCATATTTGCCAGCGTCGCTGAGAGGCAAATCCATTCCAGCGATGTAGGCTTCCTTGAAGTACTCTGGTTCGACAGCCGTGTCGGGATTAGCCACGTTATTTTTAGTACACCATTCTTGCTTCGCAGTGCTCATCAGTTTGTAGATTGTTGAGTTTCTTCCAACATCATTCCAAGTCCACGTGTTATTTTGGTAGCTTCCGAAAGTTGTCTCATCAGCCCATGCAGAACTGTTGGTCAGTAAGCCTTCTCCTATGAATCGATCTTTCGCCTTGCCTGAAATTCTTGCCATCCACATCCATTTTCCTTCGTCGCCATATCCAGCCCACGAAGCAACATACTGGTTGCCAGATGTTCCTAAAGAGAGGGTAGTGAACACGAGGACGTATTTCGCGTTGTATCGCCTCAACATTTCTACCGCTGGCACCTCACTAGCCATGAATACGAACCCCACATTTTCTATTTGAGTGCCGTTTATCGTTGCGTTATCGGCAAGCGACGTCACATTTCCGAGTATGCTCAGCCAATACCCATAATCCCACCAACTGCAGACAACAATCTTTGAGTCTTGAAAATTATTCAAGTATCTCAGCATATCAAACCATTCATTCACGGGCTGACTCGGAGCTATCGGAAGACTAGCCGATGTGATGGTGACTGGGACGTAGGCTTGATTGTAGACTTTGGGTACACCGTTAGATTGCGGAGAAAAGGCAAAGTTTGTCATTAGGATGACGAATATGAGGAAGACGGCGGTTCCGCTGAACTCCTTTCCAACATGCTCCAGACCAAACTTCTTTTTAGTGACGATTTTCGGTGGTTCTCTTAGCAAAGTGATGAACGGTTTCAGTACCCCCATAATTCCCATCGAGGCGATAATAGCAAGAGCAGGAGCCATAAGAACTAGTAGACGTACCATGGAAGAGGCGAAGTAGAGGGATGTTAAACCGAAGAGCAACAAGAACAAGTTTCTGTTGTTAAGGTTCTTTAAGAGGAAGAAAAAGCCAACTATGAAAAAGACTATTCCGATACCTAAGTCGTAGTATACGGAGCTCCAAGACGATATTCGATGCTCAGCCACAGATTCTACTAATGGAGACGCAGCTCTTGCAAAGGGGTCTAAGACTGAAATGAACTTTCCAGCTATGCTTCGCATATAACCTAGTTGCCAGAGAGCAAAGAAGCCACCAACGAACGCAACTAAAATCAGTGCGACAAATATCACCTTTGATCTTGTCAGTTTTATTGCGCGAAGGAGTTCGCTAACGCAGAGCAAGGCAAATACTCCCGCGACTGGTAAGATAACGGAAGCTGTGAGGTATCCAGTAGAAATGTAGGGAACATTCATGGCTATGAACAATCCCAATCCGAAGGTTATGCTGTATGACAACAGGAGGCGCGAAGTATATCTTTTCAGCAGAATCAACACGAAGACGAAAAGCACGGTGAGACCTATGGGATAATATGCTGCACCCCACCCGGAGATGAAGTAGGCTAAGGCTGCTGCGGAGCCAAGCGAATATGTCACAGTCGAGCTAACAGGTCTTTCTGTCTCGATTGCCCTTAGAAACAGGAGTGAAAACAACAGGAGAGCAACTATCCCTATCGTTTCGTCGTCAAAGAACCCAAGAGAGGTTCTTTGAATAAAGGACGGACTCAAAGCCAGAAAAAGGGCCGCAAGCAACCCGATAGATGTTCCCCCAACGTCTTTTCCGAGAAAATAAATTATCAAACAAGCTAATGCGCCCATTATTGCAGGAAAGAGAGCACAAAAATCCATTAACGCCATGTTGATCCCTAAAGCCGAAATTGCCTCATAAAGAACCGCAGCGGTCATGGGCAACGCTGGATACGAGCTAGCCATGTTTATTCCGTCAGGGTACCAGCGTTGTTTGTCAACCCATTGGGTAGGCCAGTAAGGGGAGATTAAGCCGTTGTTCACCATGTATCTTGTGAGGCTGTACTGATAATAGGGGTCGAATTCGGAGAGGTGCATTTCGCCAGACTGTATTTCCCACCGTATAGGAAAAACGCGTATAGTAAAAGCCACGACAAGTATAACAATTAGAGCAGACAGAGCTGCTATTGAACCGTGACTTACCTTTATCCTCAGCTTTCCTAGACTTTTAAGGGCATTGCCGACGTGTTCTCTCGATAGGGACTCCCTTATCCTCATTTCGAAGCCATCTCTCCTACACAGATTAATGAGGTGTTTTATTTCCCTTGCGGTAAGAAATGATTCAATGACATACGTCATTCATATACCTTTCTGCAAAAGAAAACAACGGCTAAAAGTCCAGCTACGCCGAGATTTTTCTTTTGTAACCGTATTTTTCGGCATCATAGAACGGAAACTGCACTATCTTGGCTCTTGCCGTTTTCGCGCGTATTTTCACGTTCACAACGTTGCCTTCTTGCGCTTCGGATATTTCTATGTAAGCCATACCTATGCCACATTTGAGCAGCGGCGAAAATGTTCCGCTCGTAATACGCCCAATTTTTTCATGATTAGAATTAAATATTTCAAAGCCTGGTCGCGGTATTCCCTGTTCCGCCATCAATGTTCCCACCCGTTTGCGTTTAACTCCCTCATTTTTCTGTTTCAGCAACGCTTCCTTTCCTATGAACTTGTCTTTTTGGAGTTTCACCACAAAGCTCAATGCCGCTTCTAAGGGAGTCGTGCTTTCATCTATGTCGTTTCCATACAAACACATTCCAGCTTCAAGCCTTAATGTATCTCTGGCTCCTAGCCCGCACGGTACTATTCCGAAGGGTTTGCCAGCTTCAAGAATAGCACTCCACAACTTCACCGCATTGTCGGGTTTGGCTAACGAGGCATTCCACACAAAAACTTCGAAACCATCTTCGCCAGTGTAACCAGTTCGGGAAAGAAAAACCTCTACGTCTGCCAAACGTGTGTGTCCGCATTTGAATCTTTCGATTTTGCCTAAATCTTCTGTAGAGATTTTTTGCAGAATTTTTTCGGCGTTCGGACCCTGAACAGCAAACATTGCAACATAGTCCGAGATTTCCTCAATTTTTGCATCGAACCCTTTGGAATGGCCAATCAGCCAATTGTAGTCTTTTTCTCTGTTGCTCGCGTTAAAGACTGCTAGAAACTTCTCCTGTTCCAGTCGGTACACAACAAAATCGTCTAATATACCGCCATTTTCATTGCACATGACCGAGTATTGGGCGGAATATGGCGTCAACTTGGAAACATCGTTTGTTATAACGTAGTTTAAGAAACGTTCAGAATCTGGTCCTGCAACCACAACTCGTCCCATGTGAGAGATGTCGAAGATGCCAACGCTGTTCCGCACACTCAAGTGCTCAGGTATCACGCCCTCATACCACAAAGGCATTTCAAAACCAGCAAAAGCGGTCATTTTTGCCGCTTTTTGATGAATTCTGTAAAGTTGCGTCTTGCGAATTTTTTCCGCCAAAACTATCCCTCAATGGGGTGGCTTATTTTATTGGTTTTACCTCTACATCAGCGGGTATTAGTGAGAGTTTCTTGCCACATTTTGGACATTTTCCATCGTGCTGATGAAGAATTTCATCGGGAGGCTTTAGGTCGGCACCTTCATACAATGTGTGACCGCACTCTTGACAAACAACACGTTGGGGCAAAGCGATACTCTCCGCCTAACAGCAAAGAAAGTAAACAGTCACGGCATATTTATTGATTACTAACGAAAACATGTCATTTACGACTTCTGGACATTACTCCCATATCGGTTAATGTAGTCTTCGGGTTTGAGAAAAATATCTTGAATCCTTTCAGAGCGCTTTCTACCATTAATGCCGTGCTGAAGCATCACAAAATCCTTCGCCCTACTGAAACTTTCCGCACTGCCTCCTGGCCTTTTCCTGGCAACTTTTATGCAATCATCCACTATGCAGTTTAAAACACACGCACCACAGTATATGCAAAGCTCTTCTGTTATTCCGACCTCTCCAGACCCCCAAAACAAAGCATTAGTCGGGCATGCCTTTATGCAGAGCTTACACTCCACGCCTTTACAAGTTCTCTTATTGATAGTTATTTCTCCCTCAGAAAAGAATTCCTTTACGCCAAGTGGCGCCAAAAACGCGTCTCTGCGCTTCTTCTTTTCTTTTTCAGCCGTTTCCGTCAAGACTTGAAAGATGTCCACGGTTGAAGAGGAGTTAGGCGTCCTTTTCTTGGGCATTCGCCTCATCTTTAACCATTATCTGAGTTAAAACCTATGACACTCGTGTATTATAACTACTTACCCAAAGCGCACACAAAAGAGAAGTTTATAATTAAGCCAATGTTCCTAGTAACCGAAGGCTGAATGAAAATGTGCGAATTCAACGTAATCCTCAACGGAAAAACAGTGTTCAAAGACGTAGTTTACGCCAAAATTGAAGGCAACAATGTAATCGCCAAGAATGTGCTTGGAGAATCGAGAGAATTCAAGAACTGCAGAATAACAGAGGTTGACGTAAACTCCACGCGCCTGACACTCTTAAGCCTAAAAGCCTAGAGCGGCCTTAACGAAAGAAGAAAACCCGCCGCTAATCCGAAGAGTATCGAAAAGGGCAGTCCAGGAAACATTCCTCGTCTTTCTAGCATCTTGAAAGATAAAAAACATCCGAGTAAAACACCAGTTATTGAAGCCAGACACGAGATAAAGCCAAAATTCAGAAGCATGTGCCCCGAGAGCATCGAATAAAACGTTAAGTCACCCAAACCCATCTGAATGCTCTTAAAAGTGAAGCTTAACCCACGAAGTTGATCAAGTCCACTGTGGGCTATTTTTCCCACTGGTCCATGGTAGACAGCGAACGTGTCATAGATTGCAAGAAAAGCCAGAATCAATATTGCGCTTAAGGTGGGTATCGAAAATCCTAAAAACGTACCTAAGGCTCCGCCCAAGAAAAGGACTGCAACATTGCAGAATCCTCTGCTGATTCGAAAAATTGCAAAGTACCCTAACACTGTTAGCAGCATGGACAAGACCAAGACTGGAACTTCTATGTTTGGGACAGCGAATCTTGAGAAAATCGCCAGCAGATAAACAACTGAAAGCATAAAAACCGCGGTTGCCAAGGCGAAGCCAGTAACCAGACTGATTAATCTAAGGTTTTTCCTTTTTAAAAAGAAATACAACAGCAAAGCGCCGACTCCGACTAAGATAACAAAGTATAATGCGTTACCCAAAGACCCAATGCCTTCAGGAAAGGGTGCGATTTCATAAGTCTCCGTTGGAGATATCAAAAGCACTACGGCGCAGAACATTCCAAATAGCAGGCTTGCCAGAATTGGCGTCAGATGTATAAGCCTTACCTTAAACTTCTTGCTCAAGGCGCTTACCTTAGTTTTTTAATGCTTGCTTCAGCTTTCAAGTAACATTTATTGCAGAATAAGCTTTGTTTCCTGTCGGTTTCGAATATAGAATTCGAGAAATACATGGCACAAAACGGGTTGCCACAGTGTCCTAAACCTAGAGTGTGTCCGAGTTCATGAACAGCCTCTTTTGTGGCTCTATCCACAAAAAGCTCCACGTTTGGGGTTTTTCCGTAAAATTCTGATCTAAGCCTCCATAGGGAGATTAAGGCTGCTTTTCCTGGGTATTGCGCTTCTCCGAAGACGAAGTTTAACTCAGGAACATAAATGTCGACGTCTGCTATTCCTAAAACTCTATCTACCTCTTTCTTTTTTTCGGCGTAGTTTTGGATACTGTTTAAAATTACGTCTGATCGATGTTGGTTTCTTGTTTTGTTGAAGGCGTCTTTGGGCATTGGAAATTCCTCGGCAATCAGTGTGCACGTTACTTTTGGAAAGATCGTTTTCAGATTTTCTTGAACGCGACCCACTATATGTGCATCTACCTGCTCGATTGTCAAGATTCCAATTTTCATGATGTCTCACTCTAAAGCTTAACCGTGTCCCCAGCCCTTGGAGCCGCAGCCTCCAATCCCAGCTCGCTTTTTACCCATTTTGCAAAGAGCTCGCAGTTTCCTTCCGCGCCGTGAACCACGAAAACCTTCGGGTTTCCGCCAAGTTTTTTCACGGCTTCTCTGAGCTGGCTTGCTCCGCAGTGGGATGAAAAGTCGAAGTGCTCAACGCGCGCTTTGACTTTTCTCATTTTTCCGTCGATGAGGCACACACCTTTTTCTAGGAGCTCCTTTCCTGGTGTTCCGGGAATCTGATAGCTAACTAGGAAGATGGCGTCATGCGCCTTTTTTCCAATTTTTGACGTGTAGAAGACTGCTGGGCCGCCTTTGAGCATGCCTGCGGGGGAGATTATTACTCCGGGTGTTTTTGTGGCTTTTCTGCGGTCTCTCCAGCCTTCAACCCAGTCTATTGAGCGCGTTGTGTCGGTGAACAGTTTGGGGTCTCTGAGGAACTCTCTGTAGTTCAGCATTATTGTGCTTGCTTCTCGTGCCATGCCGTCCATTGTGATTGGATGTTCAAAGTGGTGCGCGATTAAGACGCACGCGATTTCTTGTGATCTGCCCACGCCGAAGGCGGGTACGAGGACTGTGCCTCCTCTTTCTACGACGTCGGTCACTTCGTCTATGAAGTGTTTTTCGAGTTCCGTGCGTTCTGTGTGGTCTTCGTCTGCGTAGGTGCTTTCGATTATGACGGCGTCTAGGTTGCCGTAGTTCATTTTTGCGCCTTGTAGGAGTCTTGTGTCTGTGGTGTTGAAGTCGCCGGTGTAGAGGATTCGTTTTCCTTCGGCTTCGAGTAGTATTGAGGCGCTTCCGGGTGTGTGTCCGGCGTTGTGGAGTTGGATTTTGATGTCGCCGATTTGTTCTTCTGTGCCGTAGTCTATGTGTTTGTTGTTGCGCATCATGGTTTTTAGTTCTAGGTATTCGAAGGGTAGGTAGTAGCTTGAGAGGTGGATGAAGTCTGCGATTAGTATTTGGGTTAGTTCTAGGTTGAGTTTGTTTGTGTAGAGTTGTTTTTTTCCGTGGATGTAGAAGATGGGGACGGCGCCGGAGTGGTCGAGGTGGCTGTGGGTTAGGATTACGGCGTCGACGTCTTTTGGTGGTACGTGCATTGGGAATCCGGGTTTGTGGTTTAGCATTACGCCGTAGTCGAGTAGGACTTGTGTTTTTTGGGTTTTTACGCTTATGGCGATTCTGCCGACTTCGCGGGTTCCGCCTAGGAATCCTATTTGTAGGGGAGTCATCGGTTTTCATCCGCTAATGCTGTATTGTTGTTGTTTGGTGTTTTAAAAATGTATTGACTTTGCAGCGTATGAAACTCTAACCAAGCCTTTCTTTATTGCGTTTAGGACGTCGTCGATGTTGGTGGAGGCTTGGATTTCTGTGTAGACTGTCCATAGTTCGTCTGGGTTGTGGGCGTCGCTGCCTGCTACGCCGGGTAGGTGCATTTCTTTTGCGAGGTTTTCGGCGTGTTTGTTGGCTTGGGGTGTTGAGATGCCGTTGAGGGTTTCTATGGCGTCGAGGGGGTAGTGTTTGGCTGTGTCGCCGAGTCCGTAGGCGCGGTAGGGGTGTGCGGCGATGGTTAGGGCGTTTTTTTGTTTTGCGAAGGTTATGACGTTGTTTGGTGTCCATGGTTGTGGTGGGAGTTCTGCTGTGCCTAGGAGGATTATGTCGCCGCCTTGTGCGCTTATTTCGACTGCTGGGATTATGAGGATGTCTGGGTATGCGGTGGCGAGTTGTTGGGTTTTGTGGTAGCCTTCGGCGGTGTTGTGGTCTGTGATTGCTATGGCTTTTATTGTTGGGTGTGCGTTGAGCTGGTCTATGATGGTTTTTGGGTGTGTTGATGCGTCGGGTGAGTAGTTTGTGTGGATGTGTAGGTCGGCGCGGATCATGTGTGTTTCGGCTCTCTGTTTGGTTTGTTGTGTGAGGTTATAGGTCTTCTGTATATGGGTTGAGTCTTGTGTTTGTGTGTGTGCGCGTGCAACGGTGTAGAGCCCCTCTATTTGGAGCCTAATAGGTTTGGGTTGTTCGGTTTATAAGATTGGACTCGGTATAGACGGGGGTGTGGCTCTACATGAGGCGGTCTGAGGCTTTCGTCGTTCGTGTTCCTTCGAGGGAGGAGGTTCTGGAGAGTCCGCGTAGGGCGTGGTTTGTGTGTGGGGGTTGGATTGACAGCGATGAGCCGAGTGTGATTAATGTTTATTGGCATCGGCGGCGGTGGCGTTTTTCGGTTTATAGTTTGTTGCAGATTCTGGAGCATGAGACGCTTCACGCGGTTTTGGCGACGTTTTTGGGTTTGAAAGTGTCGAAGAAACTTGATAATGTGTATCGCAGCGTGTTTGTTTTGTTGGGGGATGGGCGTGGGGTTTTTGTGAACGAGTTTCGTGTGGGTGGTGAGTGGGTTTTTCCGCCGTATCTGGAGGAGCCGACGGAGGACTTGATGGAGTGAGGACGAGGTAGTGTGGAACGGTGTTTTACTGTGCTTTTGCTAGTTGTTGCTCTCTTTTCTTTGTTTCATTGTAGAAGTATTCAAAATTGGTCCAAAGTGCTGGAAAGTTATACTGTTTTCTAGCTCCCTCGATAATGGGTCTCATTTTTTCCCATGTTATGACAGTCGGTATGTTTGAGACAGACTCATAGTCTGCCAGACCTTTGTGAAGAAGCTCTCCAGCCCCTTCAAACACGTTGCCAACCATGCAAAGTGCTACGGAAACTGGATTTTCAGCAAGTATTGGGCCATACTTCTCCACAAAATCGTTGTAGTCCTCAAATTCCAGATTAATCACCTTCAATAAAGCTTCGAGAAACTCTTTGCTACAGAAACTCAGATAATTCCTCCAGATTACGTCTGTTCGTCTTGCTCTAACCAGATTTCTGACCTCTATGTAAGTGAAGACAACACCTATTAGCACGCCTATGGCTGCTGCTATTGCTGAAATAGATGGTATATCCAAGATTTTTGTCGCCTTAAAGGCTAGAATAGCTGAAATCAGACTTAAGGTTTGACTTGCAAAAAGTGGAATTATTTTTCGGATACGTCTTGGAAGGTGATGTGTTTTTGTCGGCAGGCGTTTCTGCATGCGTTTAGTATGGTTTTGTTCCAGTTTTCTGGGTCGTTTATGAGTGTAACGGCTTTGTAGTTTGTGCTGCGGATGTAGTCTGCGACTTGGTTGGCTACGTACTCGACTGTTTCCTTGTCGAGCGGCGTGACGGTTTCGTGTTGCGAGAGCGGGTAGACCTCATCAAGCTCGATGGGAACTACTCCGAAAGGTGCAACGTAGAAGCATACATGCACGTCCTTTAGGTGTTTGCCGAGCTTTTTTTCTGTTTGTTTGAATTCTGGTGATTTGTGGAAGGGTTTTGTTCGTGTCTGTGGCAGGAGCAGGAGGGTTTTGGCGTTTTTGGGTAGTGAGTAGTTTTCTGTCATTTTCTTTCTGTGTCTGACGACTTCTGGTCTTGCGAGTCCTACGGAGTTGAAGAAGAACAGTCCGCTTGGTTTTGTTGCAGGGCTGTGTTTTTCGATGAAGTCTTCGTATTTCTTTAGCTTTTTTAGTGCTTGGAGTAGGGTTGGGTGTGCGTGTGCGCGTGTTTCGAGGTGTTCCCAGAGGCGTCCGTCTCTTATGGCTTGTTTTACGCGTTTTATTTCTGCCGTGCAGACGTAGAGGTTGTGTTCGGCGAGGAAGACTTCTCTTTCGTTTTTAGGCATTTCTAGGGCTTGTTTTGGTGTCGCGTGTGTGCATTTTGGGCATGTGCACGGGAAGTAGGTGAGTTCGTTCAGGCGGTGAGTGCCGTTTTCGGTCATGTAGCGGTCTTGGCGGGCGTACAGGGCGTAGGCTGCCGAGTCGAAGAAGTCGCATCCGAGAGCTATTGCTAATGCGAACATGAAGGGGTGTCCAGCGCCGAAAAGATGCAGAGGTCTGTCGGGTGGAAGGTTCATTTTTGCCGTCATTATCATGTCTACGAGCACATCAAAACGGTAGGTTTCCATGACTTCGGTCGGGCTTCCTAGAGCGTGGATTTGGAAGGGCAGTTTGCTCATTTCGCGGGCGGATTTTGCCACGAGGTCTAGGTGCTTGCCGCCTTGGACTGGACCCACCCAGAGAATGTCGTCGCGGGTTTTGGTTTTGAAGAGTTGCCGTGCGCGTTTTATTGTTTCTTTTACCGTGTTTTGTGCGTGGGTTTTTGTGACTTTCCAGCCTGTCGGAATGTCCAGTATCGTGGCAATGTCTGTGTCTATTTGTTCTTGGTATGCGACTATTTCTTCTTGTGTGATGTCAATGTTGCCGTAGACGAGGATTTGGTAGGCGCCGGAGTCGGTCATTATTGCACCGTTGAAGTCTAGGAATTTGTGTAAGCCTTGTTTGATGGACTGGTTCTGGAAGCGTTTTTGGAGAATGTACGCGTTGGTTATTAGTGCGTTTAAACCGAACTCTGTCTCTATCTTTTTGGGAGCGATGGGCTGAATATTCGGGTTAATGACAGGAAATAACAAAGGAGTCTCAACAACACCACTCTTAGTCTTTAATCTACCGATTCTCGCAAGCAAATCCTTCTCTTTTGTCTCAAAGGACATTAGCAACCCTTCACCATAAACTAACAAACTCCGATATAAAAAATGCCGGATGATGCCGATAAAAGTAAACTCAAGTAAAACTTAAATAATCTTGAACATACGGTAATAATTGAGAAAAATGACTGTAATTGAAAAATTGCTCTGGATTATGGTCAGTTATGCTTTTGGAAAGCTAATGGACGCTATAATAAAAAAATAAGCTCCTCTTGGCGCCATTCGGCGCCTATAATCGGGCGCAACAAATAAATTTTTTGCACAAAAAAGTTACAATTGCACGGTAGACCTAACAATTAGACAAGAGAGGTTTGATTTGAGTTTAATAATAGAAACCGTAAGTCTTTTACCCACAAGAAACCGAAGAGGTTGATGTGGGTTAACTGTGCGTTTACGCATCACCAAAGTTGACGAATACCAATTTTTGACATGTTTAAAATATTCTTTGTGGGGAAGCCGTTCGGCTCGTTTCAGGGATTGGCAAGAGGGCGACTATCTGGCGATTATCGTTGATAAAGCCTTGGCTAGTCTTGCACAAGTAGCCGGAAAATCGTTTCGGTCCGAAGAGAGAGTATGGGACAACAATGTTTTCCCATATAGAATTCCTATTAAATTTACCCATGCTTTTACAAAGGGTCAAAGAATACCTCTTTTAGGCGAAGTTAGAGACGCATTAATTTCGGCATGGGGACATAGATATGGATGGGGAATACTGAACCAACAAGTTCTCGAAGACCCTGTAGCGGAAAGAATAGTAAAAGCGATTCAATCACAACCAAATAACCTCCCTCAAATTGAGTTAAATCTGGAACAATTACTCCAAGAGGCGAAACAAGAGCGAGAGATTGCATCAATGAAGAAAAAGTCCAAAATTATAATCGAGAAAAAGGAAATTCAACCGCCTTTGGAGAAGTTTGCCACGGAGGAGGAAGAATCTTTACATTCTCAAGCGCAAAACGCGTTGATTAAGCTCGGGAGAATAACTGGTTGCTCAGTGTGGATTGCCCCGAACGATAGGAATCGTCCATTCCGTGGTAAGATATTGGGCGATGAATGTTTGAAACAACTCCCAAATCTCGGCTTGAGTGAAGAGGCTACTCGTAGAATCTCTCTCATAGATATTATCTGGATTAAACAGAATGCGCCTGTTTGTGCCTTTGAAGTTGAAACCACGACATCTGTTTATTCAGGTCTTCTTAGGATGTCCGATCTTCTTTCAGTTGTTCCAGCTTTAAACGTCAAGTTATACATTGTGGCCCCTAAAGAGCGACAAGACAGGGTCAAGGCTGAGCTGACACGTCCAACTTTCCAAAGAATTGGGCTTAATGATTTTTGCAAGTTTATCCCTACTGAAGAACTTAACAGTCTACTCTCCAGAGTTGAAGGGTTAGGCGGTCATATTCAGCCGACGATTGTGGATAAAATAGCCGTGGGGTTTGGAGAAGAAATCTAGGTTTCAGTGAAAATGAAAGAATTCCTTATTTGGTAAACGAGTCTTTAGGTGAATAGACTTATTAGAAATGTTCGCTGCATAATGCTAATCACGTAAAGGTATGGGTTTGATTATGAATTTGAATAAGTTTGTTAGAGATGAGTTGTCTGGTGTTGTTGCCAAGTCTTTTGTGGAGCAGATTACGCGTTTTCACCGCATTCAAGCCTCCACGATGTTTCACGAAGCCGCGGAACACGTCAAAAACGAACTATTAAAAATCGGATTAAAAGACGCCACAATCGAACAGTTCCCAGCAGACGGCAAAACCAAGTACTGGACCCACACTTCGCCCATCGGCTGGACAGCCAAAACCGCAGAACTCTACCTCGCAGAACCAGAAGAACGCCTAATCACACGCTACGAAGAAACACCCACCGCCCTCCACACCTTCAGCAAAGCCACACCGCCCGAAGGCATAACCGCCGAACTCATAGACGTAGGCGCAGGAACAAAACCCAAAGACTACGAAAACAAAGACGTCAAAGGCAAGTTCGTCCTCGCAACCGGTAGAGCCGCAACCGTCCACGAAGAAGCCGTCTGGAAACGCGGCGCACTCGCCGTAATAACAGACACCTGCTGGGAATTCCCAAACGTCCGCGAAAGCCTAGACATACCAGACGCACACGCCTACCAGGGCATATGGCCAAAAGCCGAAGACCAAGACAAAGTAACCTTCGGCTTCTCACTCTCCAAGCGCCAGGGCAACAGCCTACGGGCACTGCTGAAGGGCGACAAACCCGTAAAACTCAAAGCCAAAGTAGACGCACAGCTCTTCAACGGCTACTCAGATGTGGTAACCGCCACAATACAGGGCAAAACGAAGCCAGACGAAGAAATCTTCCTAATAGCACACCTCTGCCACCCCAAACCCAGCGCGAACGACAACGCCTCCGGCAGCGGACTACTCCTAGAAATCGCAAGAACAATCACCACACTCATAAACACCGGCAAAATCCCACAGCCCGACAGAACCATACGCTTCTTCTGGGTCCCCGAAACGATGGGCACAGTCGCCTACCTAAGCCAACACGAAGACACCTTCAACCGCTACATAGCAGGCATAAACCTCGACATGGTCGGCGAAAACCAAGAACTCTGCAAATCCACCCTCAACCTCGACCGCACACCAGACTCCTGTCCCACATACCTGAACGACTACGTCTACAGCCTCCTAGAACAGTCAACGAGAGAGTTCGACAGACCCACAGCCTTCGGCTCCTCCTCAACCTTCCGCTACAACACAACCGCCTTCAGCGGCGGAAGCGACCACGCCGAATTCACCGAAGCAACCGTACGCGCACCATGCGTCATGCTCCTACAATGGCCCGATTTATTCTACCACACGAGCATGGACACCATCGACAAAGTCAGCGAAGACAGCCTCAGACGCGTAGGATGGATAACCACAGTCGCGGCACTGACACTCGCAAACGCAGACGCAGAAACCGCATACCTCCTCGCAAACCAAACCGCGTCAAAAGGCATCACACGCCTAGAAGACGCAGCAACAGAAGCAGCCGAAACGCTGTTCAAGAAACGAGAAGACCCAAAACTGAAGGACAAGCCAGCCGAACTAGCCAAAGAACTCGCAAAAACCATCGCACAATACAAGAACAGGATAGCACACATCGTCTGGCGAGAGCAAGAAGCAACAAAATCCGTCAAAAAACTCGGACAAAACCCAGAACTTGACACCCTAATAGACAAACTCTGCACGGAAATCGCAACTCAAGGCAAACAGAAAACCGCAAGAATCGAAGAAACCACAAACCACATCGCCAAAACACTGAACCTAACCATCCCAGATTCACCCGAAGAAACAGAACAGGAAAAAGAACTGAAAAAACTCGTTCCAAAACGCCTGTTCAAAGGCAGCCTAAGCTTCGACATCCTGAAGAAGACTCTGGGCGACAAAGAGTATGAGTGGTACCAAGAAATCTGGGAGAAAGAGCCAAAGTTCGGCACGAAAACTGAAGAATTCCTGAACTTCACAGACGGCAAACGAAACGCAAACGACATAGTAAAGACAATCTCAGCAGAGTACGGCGAAACCAACCCGGAGCTCGTGCTGAAGTTTCTACGCGACCTCGAAAAGGCGAAACTGGTCACTTTCGAGTAGCTTCACCATTCTTCTCTGTTCTCTTTTCTTTAAGAAAGAGCGGCAGCAAAGCAGACAACCCTATGGCAACAGCCGAAACGTAGAACGGCGCCACCGCACCCACATTATCCCAGAGGACCCCGCTCAAGATGTTCCCAGTCATGATTCCAACCCAGAAAGTCGTCGCCGAAACCCCGTTCACAAAACCCCACCTCGACTGCGGCGTAGAATCCATCATGAGCGTCTGAAACGCAGGCCAAGAGGCGTTCAGCAGCGCGTTCGACAGGAACATGAAGAGAACCAGCTCAACGAAGCTCCTCGAGTAAGCGAATAACAAGTAGAACGGAGAAGAAACCAAGAAACTCCAGAACATGACCTTCCTCCTGTCGAACCGGTCGCTCCACTTCCCGCCCGGAACCTGCACAACTATAGAAGCCACACCGAACCCGACGGCGTACAGCACGCCGATGAGTGTGTAATCCAACTCCGGAAAGCTTGTCAACGCGAACTTTGAGATAACTGGCGACATCACGCCCATGCCGACGCCCTGAACTATGTTAATCAAAGAAAAAATGGTTATCGCAAACATGTACCCATCAGCCCTACTAATTTCTTCCCTCGTGTCGTCTGAAGCCTTTGCCACCGGCTTCTTCCGAGTCTCCCCCATAAGAAGCGTCAGAGGAAACACAGCGAGTATCAGCGCGAAACAGGCAAAGAAAGGAAACCGAATACCAAACGCGTCAGCGGCAACCCCGCCCAAGAACGGAGCCACAGTCGAACCTATCAACCAAGAGATGTTCGTCCAGCTGTACGCCGAAGCCATCTTTCCGTTCAAGGAGGCGTCAGCCACTATAGCCCAACGAATCGGTATGTACAAGCCCGTCGCAAAACCAGCCAACGCAGCCCAAGGCACCAGATCCAACCAACCGCTGGCCAAGGCGTACATCAGCGGCGGAAAAGCAGCCAGCAGCGTTCCCAACGCGTGAATCCTTCTCCTACCGTACCTGTCAGAAAGGAAACCGCTGAGAACCTGCACGCCAGCGGCGACGCCGTTGGATATGGAAAACACGAACCCGAGCTCAGTCATAGAGGCGTTGAGATAATCCTTGATGTAAACCGGCCATATGGGACCTATCAGGTTAAGGGCTAAGGAGCCGACTAGAAAAACGACGGAGAGGAGCAGAATGTCTCGTCCATAGCTCATAAAGCGCTGCAATCACGTTACCCCTAGCCAAACCAACCAGCCATCCTTCGAAAACGGCAACCACATATTTAACAATTATGGGGTCGAATGCTGTCCAACCCGCCAAACATGTTTATATTGCAACCTTGTTTAGATACGTGTTAACCGCAAAAGAGGGCTAAGACATGGTCTGCACCGTCGACATTCACGAAAAACCAGAACTCAACAACCCAGTCCTAATCGAAGGCTTGCCGGGAATAGGGTTCGTAGCCAACATCGCCGCATTACATCTAATAAATGAGTTAAAGGCAAAACTCTTCGCGGAAATCGTCTCCGCCTCCTTCCAAGACTTGTCGGTAACGACAGAAACCGGAGGCACACGCTCCCCAATAAGCGAGCTGTACTATCACAGAAGCCACGATGGCGGTCGCGACCTAATCATCTGGTACGGCAACACACAGGCGCTAACAACCTTCGGACAGTACGAGCTCTGCGGACGCGTCTTAGACATTGTGGAAGAGTTGGGCTGCCACACCCTCATAACCCTGGGCGGGTTCAAGCAAGACGAAATAAAGGAAGCCCCGCAGATGTACTGCGCAGCCACGGACGCTGAAACACTGAAAGACGCCTTGAGCCTCGGGACGAAGGTGATGGTTGGACAGGTGTTCGGCATCGCCGGACTCCTCGTGGGACTCGGCAGACTCAGAGGTTTCAAGGGCTTCTCGCTTCTCGTGGAGACTCTAGGCACGTACCCAGACGCAAACGCCACACGCTACGCACTGTCAGCTCTAAACAAGTACCTAAACATGAACGTTGACCTGTCAAGACTGGATGACGCGGCAGAAAAGACGCAAAAGATGCTCGAATCCTTCGGTCTGATGAGAGGAGCTGGGGAGACAAAGAAGAAAGAGGAGCAAGCAATCCGCTGGTTCGTGTAGCACCGTAGTCTAAGAAACACTAAAGAAGTTTTCAATTCCTTTCAAAATGTGCTCGATGTTGGCGTGAGCCTCCATTTCCTCTCGCCACTCTTTAGGAAGTCTTTGTTTGAACCTTCCAGCCGCGCGCTCATCCATGACAACGATTATTCCTCTGTCATCCGGGCTACGCAACAGTCGCCCAGCAGACTGCGCCAGCGCGTTCAAACACGGAATGTCATTCGAGTACTCCATGGCTTTGTCTCCGAACTTTTCCTCAAAATACTCGTGAAGGGCGTTCTGGAGCTCCGTTTTCTTCGGGTATGGTAAACCAACAACAATAACGGAGGAGAGCATGCTTCTTCCCTCCGTCGACATGTCCACTCCTTCGCTGATTTTGCCCCTTGCCACGCCAAAAACTGCGCACTGCCTGTTAGTTTTTAGGAAACGAAGCACATCCAAGATTCTCGTGCCCTTTTCTTCAACGATGAGTGGCAAGTCAAGCTTTGCAGCCTTAACAACCGAGCGCATAACCTCGTAGGATGGAAAGTAGACAGCCACCCTCCCGTTAACTTGCCCGATTATCCGCGACAGATGCTCAGCTATCCTTTCCCACTGGCTTTGACTACGTTTCTCGAACTTTGTCGTAACTGCCTTGTCGACTACGAGAAGCCTGTTTTCTGCGGGAAATGGGTTAGGGAGCTCCATGCTTTCGCAGCGTTTCCTCTCAATTCCTAAAACATCAATGTAATAGTTCATGTGCCAGAGCGTTCCAGACATGAGTATGCAGGAACGGAGTTCATTGATTACGCCAGCGGCTAGGGACGGGTCGAGGCATCGGATTCCGAGCCTCACGTGCTTTCTTCCGTCCCGGTCTGTTTCGGTTTTCACGTATTGGGCGTAGCCCAAGCCTGTGAGGCTTACCCAGTCATGCATGAAAGTTGCGCAACGAGATAGGTAAGACACTGGATTCTGACCGACTTCGGCTCTTTTCTGCCTGACAAACTCTCCTTTGTCGGAAAGTTCAGAAGTTATTCGAGTCAACTTTTCTACGTTGACTCTTAAGGCTTTGGACAAATCGTTTGCTACTTCGTCGGTTCCGATGACATGCTCAACGCCCAGCCCGTATTCCGTGTAAACCTTCTTTCCAAGTCTAGCCATCACAGCGTTTAAGGCATCCAGGAAGCCGTAGTCATCTAAATCGAAAGCTTTGACCTCTCTTGAGGCTCTTCTGACGGATGTTGATGACAGTTCGTCCGAGAAGATGCCTGCGGCGTAGTATGGCAGGCTGTGCGCCTCGTCAAAGACACAATTGATGTCTTTCGTCCGTAGCCCAGCCTTTCCGAGGACGGAGCCTCTGATGGGGTCGACGAGAACGTAGTTGTAGTTGCCTATGATGATGTCGGCGTATCTAGTCAAGATTTTGGTGACCTCATAGGGGCAGAGTTGCTCATCACGGCAGATTTCGTAGACCTCTTCCGGCATTAATGGACCGGCATCCTTAATCTTGTTGACAGTGTTATAGGCGAGCCAGCTGGGTTTCCGGTCGCTGTAAGTTCTGTCGTAATATCTGCACGTTTTCTCGAAAGCCCCTTCCTTTAAGCCTCTGCAGTAGTGGAGAAAATCGCGGTAACTCAGATTCCTTAACTTCGGGTCCTCAGCGATGTGGGGGCATAGTTCCTTTTTGCTCTTAAAGACTGAGGCAACGAGACTGACGCCGCAATGTTTCTTAATGCTTTTGAGTTCTCTGCAGTAGATCTCAAGCTGATTCCTAGTTCTAGTCAAGGCGAGAAGCTTGCCAACAGATGGGTCTGACCCCCTGGCCATCAAGAAAGCCGTCAATACCGAAATGGACTTTCCGGTGCCGCAGGGAGAGGAAAGCAAACCAATTTTTCCCTTTTTAATTGCGTCAAAAGTGAATCTTATCGCGTCAAGTTGGAAAGGGCGAAAACTTGAGTAAGGAAAGAATTCTTTGACAGACTTCTGAAAATCTGATTCGACTTTAATCTTCGTTTGAGCTAGTTCATCGGTCATGGGCAATCATTCTTTCGCTTGATTACAGAAACACAAGAAAGGAAGAAGATGGAGAACCATTTCTCTGTCTTTTATCCCTTAATGTCGCTAATGAACTGTTCGTAGACCTTTTGCACGCGTTCAGCAGCGGGACCAGAACCTTCCACGACACCCTTCTCAGTCACTTTAACCTTATCCATGACCCAGATGAAACCCTTATCCTCGTACAGCCTAACCATCGTCGGAAAAACCTTTTCAAGCCTGTCCGCCAAAGCTTTAAGGTCGAAGGGTTTTTCCACGCTCAGTATCTGGGCTACCACGTGTCCGTTGAGAAAAATCCTGTGCAGTGTTTTTCCTTCTTCGTCCTTTGCCGCTCCTAGGCTTAGGCTCAAGGTGTCTGGGTTAATGCCGATTAGTGTTCCGCTGTATGTTTTTCCAGTTGTAGTCGCAACAATCACGCTTTTATCAACCAACGCCGTTACTTCGTTGAAAAACTTTCTCTGCGCCACTGACAAGTTTAAACCTCCATTTCCACCCTAACACATATGAAAACCCGTATTTAGGATTTTAACAAGATGTAAAGAAAGTAGAATCTCTCCTAGTTAGAGTAACATTCAAAATATCGTTTTACAAGAGCGTCATTAACTCAGCGACCCCTTTTATCTCCATGTCCGCGTCTGTCCTTACTTTCTTTCTCATGATGAATGCAGTTTTCATTCCGACACCCTTGGCTCCTTTGACATCCGCAACAGGGTCATCCCCTACATGTAAACATTGGTTCGCTTTTGTTCCTAGCTTGTTCAACGTGACTTGGAAGATTGAAGGGTGTGGTTTCGCATAGCCATGTTCATAGGACAATGTTACAACGTCGAAAAGACTTGCAAAATCCTTTTTTAGGTCTTCTAAAACGCGCCAATGGGTATTAGATATTAACCCAAGTGTATAGCCTCTTTTCCGCAGCGTTACAAGTGTCCACCTCACATTTGGAAACCATTTAGCTTTTTTTGTTGCCAGTCCATAGTCCACTGCTTCTTTTACAATCCTACCAATGGTTTTCGACTTACAGCCGCACACCATTAAAGAGTTCATTATTATATCATCCAGCAACGACTCACGAAAAGTTTCAATAAGCTTTCTTCTATAACGCTCGTCCTCTTTAAAATACTGTTCAAGAAACTCCTCATCATCCAAATTAACACCTTCTCTCTTCAATGCTTTCAATATCTGATAGATAATATCCTCTTTTTCTCCGATCGGATAACGCAAAGTGAAGAAATCGTCAAAGGTGACTGCGCCAACCTCTGAAATCATTAGTAACCTCACATAGTTAATTCCCTTTTCATGTATAATAGATGTGCAGTTTTCCAGAAAGGAAAACAGAAACCATCTACTCCAAATTGCTTACGTCATCCGCCAAATGTTTCAATGCAAAACTAGCTGTTTTTCCAGAACTTCCAAAACGCTCGTTATGGAGTTTATCCATCTCAGATAAGAGTTTAAGGCTGCACGCAAAGCAACCGTGTCCCTCGCCTCTACATTCAAAACCAGAAAACCGTCTTCCGTCGCCAAAGTCGCCCGCGAACGCCGTGTGAGCGTTTTCCTAATCTCTGGCTCCAGAGCCCTTGAAACCAGTTCAAAGTGTTTCGACGAAGGAAACTTTAAACGCACAATAGCCTTTACCTTCATGTTCTTCTCTGACCAATACCTGAATGGATTAAAAATGGGGGAATGTTACTCGGTTTCTTCTTCAGCCTCAACTACCTCTTCCGTCGGTGCTCCTTTAGCTACACGCCTCGCCACGATTCCAAGCTTTGTCGTTGGGGTGTAGGCTCCGCCAGTGAACGTGAACCCACATTTTCTGCACCTCCAGACGCCGACGCTTTCCCTTTTAACGCGGAGAAAACCGCACTGTGGGCATCTGTGGGGCTTCCTCATCTCGGTGACTACTTTGATGTAGCGCTTTCTAACGGTTGCTCCGTAGCGTGGTCCTAAGCCGCGTGTCGGCCCAACCTTCTTGGTTCGCTTACTCAACGCGCCTTCACCACTTCAGCTTCTTGCGTATCTCATCAGCCTTTTCTTTGGCGATTTTGGCTGCTTCCAACACCTGCTCCGGCGTGAAGTAGCCGCTGCCGCCCTTCTGCATGGCGCATATGCTGCCGTCGTCGTCGAACGCTATCGAGATTCTAGCTTCCATCGTTTGCTCTTCCTCCAGCCACGGGTCAACAACGAGCCTGTTGTTTATCTTCGCGCAGGTGACTGTTATCGGGTGCCTCTTCAGCGGAAGCTGAGTGTAGCCTGACTTGATCTTCAATTCACCCTCTTCAACTTCGTAGTTGGGCATCTTCGTGTTGAGCAGAGCAGCCATAGCGGCCAGGGCTGAGGCGTCAATCAGGTTTCCGTCGTGGTTAAGCACGTAAACGTCAACGAACACGACGAAAACTTTCTTTCCAGGCTCGATGACCAGCTTTTCGGTTTCGAGGGTTTTTGATTCTCTTATTCCTCTGTCGACGATTCTGGACAGCTCTATCGAGTTCTCGTCCGGCGGTCCAGGCTCGAACGTGGACGAAGCCAGAGGCACAAGCTCAGCGTTCACGGTTAATACGCCCTCGTTTGGCGTGTCAGGAAACGGCTCGCCGGTTTCGATTTTTGTGCCCACCAGGACTTCAGTTTTGCCCAGGAACACTCTTGCCGAGCCTTCTGCACGCTCGATTAATCCTTGCTCAACGTTTATCTCCCGATAATCTGTCAGACCTCTGCCGTCTAGGCGTTTTCCTTTTTCTATCAGTTGCGCGATCTGCTTCTGTTTTACGCGTGTAATGACTGACGACATTATTCTTCAGCCTCCTCCTTGACACCTACGTACTTGACTTTTAACGCTTCCTTCTGTAACGCGTAGATTTTTTTGCATCCTTCAAGCGCCATGTTGACGGCTTGCTCGAACTCTTCCATTGATAGTATTCCATCCATCTGCAGCAGCGTTATGGCGTTCAGGTTCGGCATCAGCGCCACAGGAACGTCGGCAACTCCAACCTTGTCTTCCGTGTCCATCAAATCCAAGACCACCGTGTCCTCAATCTTCCCTGCCGCGCACGCAACCACTAGGTCTCGCATCGGGATACCCGCGTCAGCCAGGGCTAAGGACGCCACTGTTATGCTGGCGCATCTGGTTCCACCGTCGGCCTGTAAGACTTCGATGAAGATGTCTATGCCTGTTCGCGGATAATTCTCGAGGAAAACCGAGGGTTCGAGCGATTCTCTTATGACCTTTGAGAGTTCGACTTCTCTTCTCGAAGGCGCTGGTGACTTGCGCTCTTGAACCGAGAACGGCGCCATGTGGTAGCGGCACCTTAAAACCATTCGGTCCTGAAGCGCCAAGTGTTTCGGATGCAGTTCTCTTGGACCGAAAACTGCGGCTAAGATTTTGTTTTTTCCCTGCTCGATGTAGGCTGAGCCGTCGGCGTTTGATAAGACGCCAATCTCAATCTTTATCGGTCTCAGCTCGTCCAGTTTTCTTCCATCCAATCTTAAGCCTTTTTTATCGATTAACTTTTCAGTTTTTTGACTCATTCTTCATCCTTCCTCCGTTTTGCTTTTTCATCTTTGACCATTTGGGTTATGCGGTCTGTCAAACCGCTCGTGTGAGATTCTTCGTCAATCTTGCGGATAGCCATCATGGCCAGCTCCTCGTCCTCAGGGTTCTTGCCCGTTATTAGCACAACCCCGTTCAGCCCGAGGATTATTTGGCAGCCTGTTTCTTGTTTTATCATGGATATCATGGAGCCTTTTCGTCCTATCGCTCGGGGAATTTTTGTTGGGGTTATTCTCATTATCTGTCCGCGGGTCACTTTCCCTAAGCCGGGTTCGCCGACTGAGAGTTGCGGGTTGTGGGCTCTGTCATAGGAGAATATCTTTGCAACAATCAGGTCTCCCATGTCGAGAAATTGAGATAGTTCGTCTTTCTGTGGTTTGAAGGGTCTGCTCAGAACGTCAGAAGCCCTCAAGAGAGCCTGGTATGGCGCGTTTATGTCTACGACCCAGCCGTTGAAGCCCACTTCTATGACTGTTCCTATGACGACGTCGCCGGCTCGTGGGACGTAGAAGGCTCTCAAGGCCACGACATTGACCGTCTTGTCTTCGTAGTCCACGATTCCGATTCTTGAGGCGTAGAGTTTGTTGTCTTCTACGTACGTGTTTTCGCCAGCCGTGTAATCGCCTTCCGCAAGCAAATCTCCGGGCGTTACAAGCTGTCTTCTTTCAAAAAACGTTGGCATAGTTTTAAACACCTAACCTTTCCATAACAATTTTAAGAGATTATTTTCGCTTCTCCACTTCCCTTGGTTACGTCTCCCAGTTTTTCCAGAAACGGACCGTATAATCCCGCTGGCATTTCAAGGACTCCGTACCATGAGCCGTCTGCGCGCCACTCTTCACGCTTTATTGTTCCGAAGGTTTTGATTGTTCCGTAGACCCTTGCCGCGTGTTCTGTTGGTATGTGGATGCCGACGGATACTTGTTCCATTTTAAGCGGCAGGATTGGACGCAACAGCTTGACTATTTCTCTTGCCTGTTCTTCTACGGGTTTGAAGGGGTCGATTGAGTAGCGAATCTGTTCCATGGCGTTTTCTATGCGCATCGGCGGGTGTGGAAGGTTCGTCTTTGGGTCCACACTTTGGCGTGATATGAAGTCTATTATCTGTCTTCTCTTATCTTCGACCATTTTTCTCCGCTGTTCGGTTGTTAGCTGCAGTGTCCCCCCTTTGAGTATTGCCTCGGCGATTTTCAGGGTTTCTGTTGTTCCGAAAGCCTTGCGCAGGTTTTCTTCTGAGACTCTTGTGCCTTTGTTCGCGTCTGAGAATATGGTTTCGGCTGCTAGGACTTCGGTTATTGCGGCTATTTTTCCCATGCGGTAGTCTAACGCTTTTTCGGGTTTTACGAGAACTTCAAAGTGTTCGTTGTCCTTTACAATGCGGGCAACGGTGTACTTCTCACTCATCAGTTTTTCACTTGCCGCGTCTAGCTATTTCATGTACCGCTCGACTTTGTTGTCGCTTAGCATCTCCATCTTCTTCGTTGTTGATGGAATGACGGCTACCTTTATTCTGGGCGGCAACTGTCTTGCTTCCAGGGCTTTGACTAGGCACTTTACTGCGAGTTTTGAGCAGTCTTCGAGTCCCATCTCTTCGCGATACTCTTCCTTCAGTATTGACACTACTGTCTCTCTTCCAGCGCCTAAGGCTGTAGCCTTGTAGCCTCTGTAGGTTCCGCTGGGATGGGTCCCGAAAAGACGGTTTCCCGCTTTGTCTACTCCACCGAAAATCATTGACACTCCGAAGGGTCTTACGCCAGCGTGCTGCGTGTAGAGTTGTTTTATGTCGCAGATTCGTTTGGTGACGACTTCCACGTCTATCGGCTCGTCGTAAGTTAGCCTGTTACTTTGAGCATAAACCCGTGCTTGGTCTATGAGGATTCGCGCGTCCGAGCTTAAACCCACGATGGCTGCGCCCACGTGTTCGTCCACTCTGAAGATTTTCCACGCGTATTCTGCGTCTTCTAGGGGTTCAACGGTTTCTTCTGCGCCCAGAACCACTCCTTCAGCGCAGCGTATCCCCAAGATTGTCGCTCCACGGTTAACCAACTCCATGGCGTATTCAACTTGAAACAGTCGACCGTCTGGTGAAAAAACGGTTATGGCACGGTCGTATGCTCCTGGTGCTGCAAACACAGACATAAATTTCTACCTCACACTATTCCCTAACACTTTTGCAGACTCTCATATGACAACTTAACTAAAAACCTTTTCCTATCATTTCTTGCTTTTAGTTTAGTAGCGCCCACCAAGAGCATGATTGATTCCTTTTAGGTTCTAGTGGGCTTTGACAACCCAGAGAACCATATCCCAATGTTGACCAACAGCCTCGTACTCAGCTCTGAAGCCATTCATGACTCTTCGAGCCTCGTCTGCAAGCGCGCTCCCGCTCTCAATGATTTCACGCATGGCAATGTAGATTGGTCTGACATAAAGCTCCCAGTCTTCTTTCGAGGAAACAAAGTGTCCTAACACTTGGAACCCAGTTTGTCCCAACAACTGCCCCATTTCAGAATTGGTAAGAAAGCTGTCTTCAGCCTCGCCAAGAGCTTTCAGTGCTTCTGAGGAAACAGGCTTCACAAGCCAAACAGGCTCTGCAAAGACTAGGACGCCATCCTTATGCAACATCGTTTTGAAAACTCTCAAAGCATCACCAATGCTTCCATATATCTGCGCTATTCCAAGTCCCAAGGAAGCAATCACGTCGTATTTTCTGTCAAACCGTAATCCCTTGATGTCTCCAGAATAATACTTCACTCGATGCGATAGATTCAGCATTTTGGCACGCGAATTCGCGTGTCTAACAAATTTTTTGTTGATGTCAAATCCTTCAACTTGAACTCCGAATGTACTCGCCCACAAGAGAGAAGGAAAACCTTTCCCACTTCCAAGGTCAAGGACTGTCTTTTTCGGTTCCAATTCAGCAAGCTTTCCCGCCGAGAACAATGTTGTTGAAGAGATTGGATTAAGTGTGTCCGAATACTTGAAAATTTCGTTGTAAGACAGTTTCATTCTGTTTGCCTTCCTGATTCGTGGGCGCGTATGTGTTCGAACACTGCTCTCATCGTCAACTCGCAGGCGGAGGGTACCACACGCGCCGATATTTCTTCGCGTATTCTTTTAGATATGCGCGTGCCGACACGATTAGATAGATGCCCGTTGCCGCGAAGACTGCCCACGCTATTGCGTTAAGAAGTAACGTTGTGGGGCTCCAGTCTGTGAGCCACGTTATTGCGCCGTCAAGGTGCGTGTTCAATTCTACGCACACCTCTTCAATGTTGTTTACAGCCCTCTGGTATCCGTAGGACCCTATGCTTTCGGTTGTGGAGATGTTTATCGCAGCTTGGATGTTCTTGTCTAGGTCATGCTTTATGAGGTCAAAGTCGGTGTCGGGAAGGTGAAAAAGCCAGTTCGGATTCCCTGTTCTGTCAGCTATCGCAGTATTTGCCCTACTCATGTAATCTGCCATTTCGTCAAGGTTTATTGAGGCACGCGCCCTCCACAGGTATTCTTTGGCTTGCAGAACGTCCAGAACCATGGAGTTTCTTCCATAAGCAAAGTAGTAACCGTAGACGACGATTCCTAACACTCCAATTATGATCAAAATTGATAATGCTACTTTGTTCTTTCTTTGCATAACACTAACCTTCTTGCTCTAGACTACGTTAGTGTATAGTAAAAATGTTTTTCCGAAATGTGTAGTCGTAAACAGTTTAAAGCATCAATCCAAACTCAAGTCTAACTTCCTTTCTCTTGATGTCTTCGTTCGAATACGCGGCTAAATCAAAGCCTATTAAGTCAAATCCCTGCTTGAGATAGAACTCTATCGCCAGGACGTTGCACGACTGCGTTTCTAGAACCAGCATTCTCGCTCCTTTCTGTTTGGCAATGGCGACAGCGTGCTTCATCAGCGCGGTCCCGAGGTTTTTCCTTCTATGCTCCTTTTTCACGAGAAACTCCCATATCCGCATTCTATTGTTCCACTTGTCATAGCCTAGTTCAACCCAGCCCACCTGTTCACCATCCAGCACAGCAGCAAACACCCGTGGCTCCTCGATATGCCCCTCGAAGAATCGTCCTGTGTAACTCTTCTCCTGAGGGTTTTCAAAAGGCTTCAGATTCAACTCTGCTCTCCAAGCCTTTGGTTCACGCATGACCGTGAGGTCGTAATAAGAGTCTGTGACATATTTGTCTCTCAGAGTAGGCAGGGAACTGTCGTCTTTGTGAAGCTCAACAATCTCTACTCTGCTCCGTAGACTGGAGTCCATGACTCATCACTCCCTATCAATCAAAGAAAAGGTGTTGTAAAGATTTGGGTTATGCTTCCCAGTCTAGCAGTCTCTTCTGCCCCTCAATCTTCTTCAGGTCTGTCAGGTCTTGCGTCACTTCCATCGTTCCAAGGTATCTTCCGTTCCTGTCTCTAACGGCGAAGTATCTTATGTGGATCAGACGGTTGTTCATCGTAATCCAGAACTCAGCCACGTCCTTTTCGCCCTTCTTGAAAGCCTCAACAATCTTATTCACTATGTGGACGCTCTTCTGCGGATGGCACATCTGCACCTTCCGTCCGATAACGGCTTTGGTCCGCACAAAGATTCTCTTCTCCGCCTTGTTAAAGTATTTCACCGCATCGTCCGCGTCAACAAAGGAGATGTCAACGGGAAGCGCGTTAAAGATGGCTTCAACCTCGTCTCTTGAGAGCGAACCAGTCTCAAACTGCAGCAAGCCTTCAGGCGGGGCTGCTTCTTTTTTGACCCCTTCGGGCTTTGGTGCCGCGGTCAAGTGTGGAGGCGTGAAGCAGCAGTATCCAACCTCATCAAACTCTCTTCGGATATCTGTCCATTCCTCATCCGTAACCGCTTTCAACGCCGTCGGGAAGAGTATGTTGTTCTCCTTGAAGAAGTGACTTGGAAGAAGACTGCCTAAAGCCTCAGCCGTTTCGCCCAGTTGCCTCTTGAAGTCTTGAAAGTCTACCGTGCCGTACTTTCCAACGAGGCTGCTGAGCTGTTTCTTCTTCTCTCTTATCTGGTTGTGCTCCATCCACATTATCGCGGGCGGCTCCGTGATTCCGTGCTTCTCTAGAGCTGGGAAGAGCACGTTCTCCTCGCGCAGGTAATGCCTTTCCGAGTCTGCGAAGTCTCTCGCTACGTGCTCAAGAGTGTGAATCTCGTCGCCGACGTAGCTCGCGTCACCTATCCGTCTAACCTTGTTTGCTATGGCGGTTAGTTTCTGCGCAAGCTCCAGCATAATCTTGTGCTCTTCCATGAGAATGTTGACTGGATGTCCCGTTGGAACTTCGAGCTTCTGCTTCTCAAGCTGCTCCCTGAAAACGGCGAGGTGAACATCGCAAAGTCGCTGAATTTCCTCTCTGGGTAGTCCTTCTTTCACGAGCGCGTCTTCAATCTTGGCGATTTCTTCCGAGCTTACGCTTCCCAGAAACTGCTTAAACTTCTCTTTGACTTCTTCAGGCGGAACGCCAGCGTGCAGTTGCGCGATTATCTCTTTCAGGATTTTCTTTTTGTTCGCGGGAATCTCGCTCATCACGGCGTCTCCTTGATTTTTCGGGCTAGCGTCTTGCCCAACTCAATTATTTTGCTGATATCGCTTTCTGTCGGAGGACCGTTAATCTCCATCGCGCCGACAATCTCCATTTTTGACGGGCCAAGAACCTCCTGCACGTGCTTCACCGTGCCTCCTCCCCAACCGTAAGAGCTTAGGACAACGGCGAATTTCGTCGGCGGCTTCAGAGCTTTCACGAGATAAGTGGCGTACACGGCTAACGGATGCGCACCAGCTAAGACTGTTGGCGCGCCCAAAACGATGGCTCTTGAATCCACCAAGTCTTTGGCTACATCGCCGATGTCGCCTAAGGCAAGATTGTGTACCGCGACCTCGATGCCCTCGGACGCTAAGGTGTCCACAATCGGCTGAATCATCTTCTCTGTGCTGTTCCACATGGTCACGTAGACGATGATGGCTTTCTGTCGTGTTTCTCCGTTCGCCCACTTGCTGTAAGCACCGCGGATTCGCTCGGGGTCTCTGTGAATCGGCCCGTGACTCGGCGCTATAATCCGAATATCTAAGTTGCTTATCTTTTCCAGCGCTTTCTTTGCCATGACGCTGAAGGGCATCATTATCTCTCCCCAGTACCTCTGGGCGTGGACAAGCAGGTCTTCCACCTCGTCGTCGTACCGTCCCTCTGCCAAGTGCGACCCGAAGAAGTCGCACGGAAACAGAATCCCATCCTCTTGAAGATAGGTGAACATCGTTTCGGGCCAGTGGAGCATCGGGGCTTCGACAAAACGAAGAGTCTTGCCGCCCAAGTCGATGGTTTCTTGGTCTTTAACGGCTATTATTCTTTCTTCGGGCACCTTGTAGAATGTTTGTGCCATTTTGGCGCCTTTACTCGTCGTCACGAGCTTGGCTTTGCTGTTGAGCGCCATAATGTACGGGATTGTGCCTGCGTGGTCTGGTTCGGCGTGGTTCATTATCACGTAATCAATCTCTTTAGGGTCTGAGAGTGTGCGTATTTTTTCTTCAAGCTCTTTTTCGAAGCCTGGGTTCACCGTGTCTATTAGTGCCTTTTTGTTCTTGCCGATTATTAGGTAGGCGTTGTAGCTTGTTCCTTTCGGGAGCGGAATCAGTGCGTCGAAGAGTCTGCGGTTCCAGTCTCTGGCGCCGACCCAGTGGACGCCGTCTGAGAGTTTGATTGTGTTTCGCCAATTCATGGGTTTTCACCTCATTGTTTTATTACGATTGTAATAAAGTATATTTATGCCTTTCTACACACTATCTACCGGAGAAGACATAAATGTTACTCCCCTGCGAAGTCGCAGTAAAATGCGTGTTGCCCTCAGTCCGCGCCATGCTAGCCAAAACACTAACAACAAAACACAACCTAAAACAGGCGGAAGCCGCCAAACTTCTCGGAGTAAGCCAACCCGCGATAAGCCTCTACGACAGAAAAATCCGCGGAACAGCCATAAACCTTGAAAATGACCCGGAAATCACAAAACTGATAGAAGACTTGGCGGATTCGCTGGTCAAAGGTGAATCGTCACACAAAGACTTCATCCAAGCGTTCTGCGAAATCTGCAAGACAATCCGCGCTAAGGGACTACTGTGCCAAGTGCACAAATCCCTCGACCCGCAGATCGACATAGAAAAGTGCGAGCTGTGCACGGTTACAGACCCGCTAAAGTGCATGTAGGCCTTATGCTCTGTTTAGAACGGCGTTAAGAACAACCGCGTTGTTGTGTTCCTCGTCCCTTGCGGAGTAGAGGAGCGTGACGGCTCCGTGTTCTTTCTCCGCCTGCTTGATTTTGCGAAGCAGCTCTCCCTTGTCTTTCAGCTCTCTTTCATACCTCTCTTGGAACTCTTCCCACTTGCCGAGGTCATGACAGAACCGCTTTCGCAACTCGTCGCTGGGCGCGATTTCTCTCATCCACAGGTCGACTCTGGCCTTCTCCTTTGACATGCCTCTTGGCCACAATCTATCGACAAGTATCCTGAACCCATCTTCCTTCGTCGGCGAATCGTAAACCCTTTTTCTCTTTATCATTTCAGACTCACCTCATTACGCTAGAGTGCTGATTTGAACCCGTTAAAGACGTCTTTGACTGACTGAATCAGAGGATGCTTCACTTCTACGGGTGTTTTCATCTTTTCCAGCCTGTCGATTCTAAAATATATTGGCGGATGCGGGTCCCACCTTATCCAGCTCTGAAGCCTGTAGTTTGGTATCCGCTCGAACTGAAGCCTTCGGAAACCTATCTTCTGGAGAGCCTCCGCCAACACTTTGGGCTGCCCTATCTTGATGGCTGACTGCAGGTCGGCTCTGGCTTCGAAAAACTTCGCTATGAAGTAGATGATGCTCATCGCAACGAACAAGTACAGAAGAGGCGAAAAAAGGAAAAGCGGCAAGAACACAAATATCCTGAGCAGAAATTCTGCCGAGGTCAAGCCGAACAAGATGAGGGGGTCTCTTCCCTGCAGATGACCGAGCTCGTGCCCCACGACGCTCAGTATCTCGTCATCCTCAAGCTGGGCAAGCAAACCGGTAGTTATGAGAACGACCCCTCTGCTTGGGCTTGGACCTGTTGCCGCTGCGTTAGGCATCACAGTGTTGGAGATTACAATCTTCGGCATGGACAGATGGTATATTTCTGCGGCTTTCTTCACGATTTCGTAAACGTTTACGACTTTTTCCATCCTGCGTTCGGGTGTGCATTTCACGCCATATTTGGCGAACACTTCTTCGCCTAGCTCGCAGGTTGGTTCCTTGCCCACGGCCAATGTTCTGTTGTAGATCTCGGTCTTCATCTGGATGATCTGTTCCTTTCCGAATTTTGCTTGGAATTCCTTGTGCTCATCAGCCGGAAGGTTGTACTGCAGTATGTGGACGGTCGGGTTTTGTTGGGTTATTCTCCACTTGCCCAGTCTCAGGTACATTTTGTCCGACAAGAGAACCGTCGCCAGCTGCACAGCTAAGATTGCCAGTACGCTGTAGAGTCCGAAGAATATGAACAGAATTATGTTGATTGCAAAGAGCAGAGCATAGAGCAGGAGCATGCTGCTCGTGAATATGTTTCCAGAAAGCCTTTTCTTTGCTGACGGCGCCTCTTCGGGAATAATCTTTTCGCCCTTTATCCAGGTGAAATAGAGTGTCGACTTGCGAACGTTCTCCTCGAACAGCTGTACGTTGATTACTAGGGCTTCTCTTATCTCCTCTAAGACTTCTTCCGGAACCTGCCCATTCGGAGTCATCCTCACCTGAATCGGTTTCCCCGCCTTCACTTCGACACCGATGCTCCATGTGCGTGCAGGGTCGAAGGCTGTGAAGTACAGCGTGTAGACCTCGTTGACCTTTGCTCTGTGGATGTTGCCGAAGACTTCGCGGTGCCGCAGCAGATAGTTGTGGTATATGAACTTGACAACTTCGTCATAATAGACCGGCGATATTTCTGTGTCAACCACGAACGATTGTGCTTCAGACATTTTACTATGTTCCCAACAACAACTGCAATCATAAACGAATAAAAAACCTTTTGCAACTGGTGCAAAAAAGAAAGTTTTTTCAACATTAAAAACGGAATAAATGCCTGTGAGGTGATGCTATGCCACCACATTGTGACACGATGGATGGTCCAGTCGTTAAAGCCGCGAAGATGGCTTTGAAAACGGGAAACGTTAACCTCATACTTCCGTGGGTACCAAAGAAGGCTGAGGCTGAGCTGAAGAAGGCTTTTGCAAAGACTCGCAAAGCGAGAAAACTCGGCAAAGGAGCGGCTGATGTTGCCGACTACTGGTTCTTCGAGACCGCGGTGCGCCTGCACAGGGAAGGAGAAGGAGCGCCTTACACCGGACTTAAGCCCGCGGGGCTTGATTGGGGTCCAGTCGTTCCACGCGCGGAGAAAGCCATCGAGAAAGGAAACCCGAAAGAAGCAGTAGATTTCATAGTGCACACTGTTGAGAAGGAACTGCAGAAAAGGTTCAAGCATGCAATGGCTAAAAAGAAGTATGACGTGAATGACGTGGACGCTGCGAGAGAATACGTACGAGCCAATCTTGGTTTTGTTCTGTATTCACACCACTTATACACAAACGTGATGGGTGGTGCAGAGCACGGCGAGGAAGGAACGGGCGGACACGAGCATTAAGTATAGGACGCATGAATGACTGAACAAGCGGCATCAAAATCGCCTTAGTAGTCTATCTAATACTTGTTGTTCTGCAGTTGGCAACATGCCTCGTAACCAATATTCTGCGTAATTCATGTTGACCCAGCCAAAACCTAACCATCCTATAACAACCCTTTAAAGTTTCGACGTTAATTCGAAGAATGGTGAACCGTTAACATGGGATACTTGGCTGCGTGGAAAGTTCTAGAAGAAATAATCACTGAATTTCGAAAGAAAGGCGCAACAGTCCCAACTGAAGCCATGGACAACCTGAAGGCAGCCAAAACCATGATCAAAATCTTGAAGGCAGACCCGTGCCGCGGAGAAACCATGCAAAAAATTGAGGAGTATCTTGGAAACGTGGAATCCTACCTTGTCTCGGAGGGACAGAAAAAATTCGGAGTCGAACGCGTGGACGAGTGGCTCAAGCGGTTGAACGAGGCTAGCGTGCGAATGCCTGACGTAGAGGAAGAAGAGATAAGGTTTATTCCCGGTCTTCCACGGGAACAAAAGTGGATTCGCGTCAAGCCTTCAGCCGAAATGCCCGCAGACAAACTAAGAACGTTAGCCAAGGAATCCAACCTCTCGTGCAGGGTTCAAAGCGACGGCTACCTGCTTGTTTACGGCGAGGGCGACCGCTTGAAAGAGTTTGTCAAGAAAATGGTTACAAAGTACGGAGTGAAAGCCGAAAAATAGCGTCCAAAGAGTACATAACCGTTAAAACATGGAAAATGTAACACTTTTATAGAAAAGTCTCACAGAAGTCTCTGTAACAAGAGAACTCTATCTTCCCGTGAGGGCGAGGACGCAAACAGAATGCCCTACATCAAAAAAATCGAGGTAAAAGGCTTCAAACAGTTCGGACCGGAAACCGTTAAGGTAGCCCTAGACAAGGGCTTCACAGCCATCACGGGACCAAACGGAAGCGGAAAAACAAACCTCGTTGACGCTGTTTTATTCGCCTTGGGAGAGCTAAGCACCAGAAGACTCCGCGCAGAAAACGCGGCAAAACTGATTTTTCACGGGTCCGAGAAGGCTGGACTAGAAAAAGCGAAGATGGCAAAGGTGATAATACAGTTCGACAACACGGAAGGACGAATGCCCGTTGACACGGTAACGGTCACGGTCTCGCGGGAAGTTTACAGAAACGGTCAGAGCGGCTACAGGCTTAACGGCAGAAGAGTCTCACGAACACAAGTCTTAGAAGTCTTCTCCATGGCGGGAATCAGCTCCACGAGCCAGAACATAATCTTGCAGGGCACGATAACCCGCCTAACCGACGTTGCGCCCCCAGAGCGCAGGAAGATAATTGAGGACTTGGTTGGAATAGCCCAGTACGACGCCGAGAAGGCTGAGGCTGAAGAAAAACTTCGCGTAGCAGACATATCAATCCGCACAGCCATGGGCAGAATAGACGAAGTGCAGAAGAGAGTTGATGACTTAGAGAGAGAGCGCAACGAGCTTCTAAGATACAACCACATACAAGAGGAAGTAAAGAAGTTCGAAGCCGTAAAACTCTCCCACGGCATGGCACAGATACAAGAAAGGACAAAGGAAACCTCTTCGCAGGCAGACAAAGTCAGAAACATGACCGAAAAACTGAGGCAGATACGTGAAGAACGAAGAACAAAAAGGAGAGAAATCGAAGGCGAATGGCGAAAACTAAGCTCAGAACTCGTCGAAGAAGGCGGCTCCCAAGTCTTAAAGGTTCAAATAAAAATAGGCGAACTAAAATCAAAACTAACAGAGTTAACAACCAAAGTAAGCTCCGGAAAAACAAGCCTCGAAGGCTTGAAAAGAATAAGAGAGAACAATCTTCAGCAGTACCAGTCCATTCGAAGCCAAATTCACGAAAACCGCCTAAAAATCAAACGGCTTAGAAGCGAAAGCGGCACCATTTCTGACCAGACAAACACAAAACAGGCAGAACACGACTCCCTTGTAAGCGAAACTGCTCAACTCTGGGAAAACCTCGGAGAAAACAGCAAAAGAATCCGCGAAATCGAACAAAAAATCGACGCCGACTACAAAAGGCTAATATACCTAAGGTCCGAACAGGCGAAGAGCCACACAGCCATCACAACCCTCACAAGAAGACTCAGAGACCTGAACGAACGCAAAGAGCGCTTCACAGCAACACTCAGTGAACTCGAAACGTCACTGACGGAGCTCGAAAAGGTGCAGAAAGAACAAAAAACCCAGCTGAAAAGCCTGGAGCGCACACTCGAGCGAAGAATAGTGCAGAAAGAGGCGGTTGAAAGAGAAATCGCCGAGGCCGGAAAAATAGCCGACTCGGCACGCGAAGCAGTCGTAGAGTTCGTGACACAAAAAGAACTCGCAGAAACGGTGGCTTCGGAGGAAAAAGCGCTAAGAAGCGTAGAAGAACTCGGCGAGCTCGGCGTGATTCCGGGCGTCTATGGCAGATTGCGCAACCTGATCAAAGTCGAAAAGACTTATCAACACGCGATAGAGGCTGCAGCCGCAGGATGGCTTGACGCCGTAGTGGTGAAAGACTTTGACGCGGCGTTCATGTGCACAGAAACCTTGCGGCGAATGAAGCTGGGAAGGATAAAGATAATTCCGCTCCAAGGAGCATTGAAACCCAAAGCATTGAAGATTCCTGAGAAAGAGGGTGTCAGCGGGGCGGCTCCATTTTTCGTGAAATGCGAAAGACATTATGAGCCGGCGGTTAACTTCGTTCTAGGCGACACGGTGATAGTTTCAGATGACAAAACTGCCTTCGCCCTATCCAATGAAGGTTACCGCACAGTCACCGTTAACGGAGACCTCTACGAGGGAGGAAGCGCCTTCGAAGGCGGTTACTACCGCGCCCCAATAGACTTCTCCACGATAATCCCCAGCGATGCCGCAATCAAGAGCCTAGACGAGGCTGTCAACGCCCTACAGCAGCACCTCTCGAGAAGAGGCAGCGACATAACCTCCTTCGAGGAGGAGATAGACAGAACCCGAGTGGAAATAACTCGCCTGTCAGAGGCTATAACAACACTCGACAGGGAAATAATACGCGTAAGAAGAAACGCTAGAAGAACAAAATCCAACGTCAAACGAGTAGACCGCCTCATAACGAGATTTGGAAAAGAGGCTGAGAACGAGAAAACGCAGATGTGGGTGCACAAAGCCGAGAGAAGCTCAATCCAGAAGGAGATGCGAAAACTTCAGAACGAGCTAATCTCGCTCAGACGAAAAACAGACCCCACACTCATTCAAGAGATGGAAGTAAAAAGAGAAACGCTCGCCGAAGAAATCATCACCTTGAGGCAGAAACTCGGCACAATCCAGACGGAAACGTCAACGCTTCAGTCGCAGTTCGACAATGTCCTGAGAGTGGGGTATCAAAACGCCAAAATCCAACTCTCAAAAGTCGAACAACAGCTTAGAAGGGTTGAGAAAGACGTAGAAGACGCGCTAAAAGAGCGGGAATCGCTGAAGCACGAGCTTTCGGAACTGGAAAAGAGCCGCGTTGAACTCTCGAGAACCGTTCTGTCGGCAAGGGAGGAGTCCAAAAAGTTCACGTCTCAGATTGACGACATAGACAAGGAACTGCGCAAATATGACTCGGAGTACGAACAGACGGACCGTCTGCTGAACCAGCTTCAGCTCAACGTTCAAACCTCCATGCTGCAGCTTGAGCAGTATCGAAACCAACTCAGACAGTTCGGGTACGAACAGCCACTACAAGTCACTCCGGAACAGGTTCAAGAAGCCGAAACATCCATGAAGATGATGCAGTTCGAAATCGAGCGGATAGGCGCGGTGAACCAACTCGCCCTTTCTCATTACGCGGAGCAAATCTCGCGTTACAAAGAGCTTTCCATGAGGCTGAACGAGCTGGAGAGAGAAAAACAGGCGATAGTGCAGTTCATGGACGAGGTTGAACGCAGAAAACGCAAGGTCTTCACGGATGCGTTTGAAAAAATCAATTCAAATATGGGAAAGTATTTCTCGAAACTCACTGGCGGTGGAGATGCCACATTGAAGCTTGAGAACCCGGAGGAGCCGTTCTCTGGCGGCATCGACATGCTTGTTCAGTTTCCCAACAAGCCTTCGATAGTCGTGAGCGGTGCCAGCGGTGGCGAGCGTTCGGTTGCCGCGGTTGCCTTTATTTTCGCTTTGAAAGAGTTTACTCCAGCGTCCTTCTACATTCTTGACGAGATAGACGCGCACTTGGACGCTTTCCACGTTTCAAGACTTGCAGACGTCCTTTTGGAGGAGTCGGAGAAGACCCAGTTCATAGTCATCACTCTGAAACCTGAGATGGTCAACAAGGCACAGAAGGTTTACGGCGTCTATGAACGCAATGGAGTCTCAAACGTCATCTCGGCTAAATTCCTTGAGGTGCAGGGCTAATGGCTTCTGCAACACTCAAAAAACCGTTTTACCTGCGTCCTCCGTGTAACATTCTCTTCGAGTTTCACAAGCTTGAGAAGCTCACGCCTTGGAACATCAACATCGCTTTTCTGCTTACGACGTTTTTGGAGGAGATGAAGAAGACTGGACGCGTGGATTTCAGAGCTTCGGGCGTGGCACTTGATTCTTCGGCGCTCATCTACTTGATGAAGTCGAAGCTTCTGCTCAAGCTCGAGGAGCCTCCACCACCACCCAAGCCTCCTCAAGACTTTTTGCCACCACCACTTTTTCTGCCGCTGAGACACGAGTTGACCTCTACGACGATTAGAAATCTGCTCGAGGTCTTGGATGATGTTCTGAAGGGTGAGAAGCTGATTCGCCTCGAGAAGGCTGTTGCGGAGCCGATTCTTCCGACGCCGTCGGAGATTCTACCGCAGTTGGACATTTACCTCATGGAAATCGAGCGGCAGATGGAAACGCTCTACACTTCCCTTGTAGAACGGGTTAAAGGCACTGGAATCATAGAGTTTTCAAGCTTGATTAAGAGTGTTGGACGGTTTGAAGCCATTCGCACGTTTATTCTCCTGTTGTTTTTGGCGCAGGATGGAAGAGTGAACCTGTGGCAGGAAGAAGAATCCGAAGAGATATACATAGTTGTTAACGTTAGCTCGGCAGAGTCCAAACAATCATAGTTAGGGGTGCTATCGTGAGTAGCGGTCATTCTTCCAAACATTCGCTGTGTCGCTGAAGCCGCGAATTTCCCAAAAGCCCAGCTCCTTTTTTGACGTGAATTTGATGCGTATGAGCCACATGGCGCTCTTGTAGGCGTATTTGTCTGGAACAACCAAACGCAAAGGAAAGCCTGTGCCTTCTTCGAGAGATTGTCCATTGAGTCTGTAGGCTAAGAGAACATCGTCTCCCGAGAGTTCTTCTAGAGAAAGTGAGGTTGTGTAGCCGTCTGCACATTCAAAAGTCGCATATTTGGCGGTTGGTTTGGGCTTGACCAGCCCCACTATGTGCCTGAAGAGTTGCCTTCCCACCTGAGGTTTTGAACAGTCCACCCTTCGACGCAATGAAAGTCGCCTGTGGATTCTGTTTTCGGCAGTTTTAGGACATCGTTCCAGCTCAGTCTAGCGGGGTTTTCGACTTCACCATTTATTGTTAAAAACCAGCTGTTGAGGTCGATTTTAGGGACAGTAACACCTATTGTTGGGTGCTCTTTTCCCCACTTTAACAAGCGTTTGACAGGCCTCTGTCCAGAAGGCAAAGGTTTGCCTTCACTTTCTGTTGATGACATAAGTTTTCAAGAAAATGAGCCGATAACCGAGAATTAAGGTTTGCGAGCGTGCAGAAGCCATGAACCATCGCACATGGCAGTGTTTAAATGGCTCAGACCTTCGCGACACGTGCCGAACTTTATCCCGAATTTATTGGTTGTTTGACGCATGCTTTGCATCAGTTGAAGGCGCAGGTCTTTCGGCAAATAGATGTATCTGCTAACCTTTTCGCCTTTTTCGAAGTAGAGTGTTTTTAGTTTCTCGGCAGTTTCAGGCATGGCTAGACTGATTCTTCGCCAGTTGTCCGGTTTGACTTTGTAGGTTGAGCCTGTGACGTGTTTGACGCCAAAGGAGGCGAGGGTTTTGATCAGGGTTTCTGGGTTGTCGTTGAGGAAGGGGATTATGGGGTCTACACGAACCGTTGTGGGGATGCCTTTTGCGACTAGGATTTCAACCGCTTTCAAACGTTCTGATGGAGGTGGAGCATGCGGTTCTATGAGTTTTGCGAGGTTGTCGTCGTCGGTTGTGATGGTTAGAGAAACCATCGAAGGAATTTTTCCCAGAAGGTCGGCGTCTCTTGTTACTAGGTTTGATTTTGTGATTAGCTGAATTCTGCAGTTGCTCTTTGATAGAATCTCAAGGCATTTTCGCGTTAATTCTGTTTTTGCTTCCATGCTGGGGTACGGGTCTGAGGAGTTGGCGATTGACACTATTTCGCCTTTCAGTTTTGCCGCTTCGTTTCGCAGTCTTGGGATTAGGTCTTTTTTGGGTCGGCAGCTGAAGAATTTTGGAATGTAGCTCGACGCGTAGCAGTAGACGCATTGGTGGTCGCAGCCAGAATAAGGGTTAAAGGTCAGTTTAGGCGGACATGTGCAAAACTTGGAACGCCAAGGGTCAAACTCTGAAATTAGCACGTCAGCAACACTAGTATATAGGAACAGCGGGAATAACAAAAAAGATTCGGTTTTGTCATGAATTGAAGTTTTGAGCGCAATGAGCAGCTATAAATATTCCAGAGCATCTGAATCTAAACTAGGTATCACACTTGCCACTTCCACTAGTTGAACGATCCGCGAAAGAGGTTGCGGAGACTATCAGAAAAAAGGTCGAGGCGATAAAAGACGTTAGAGGGTGCCGCCAAGTAAACGTCGACATCAGCGGAAAAAGAATCGACGTGGATGTGCTTGTCTTGTTGGACGACAACCTCGGATGGGAGGACACTCACAGGATAGCCTTGAATGTTGAGAGGGAGATAGTGAGCGAATTTCCCAACGCGAGGATCACAATTCATACTGAGCCCGTGGGAAATGGCGGAGAAGGTTTATGGAAACTCGTGAAAGATACAGCGGAAGGAACACCCGGTTCGAGAGGGGTTCACAACATTCACATTCAGAGGATAGGCGGGAAGTTGTGCGTGGACCTCCACCTTGAGGTAAGTGCAAACATGACTGTCAAACAGGCACACGATGTCGCCGACCAAGTCGAGAGTAGGATAAAAGCCGCTGATCCCAACATCTCGGAGATCACTGTTCACATCGAATCTGCGTCAGAGCGAGTATCTAGGGAGTTGGCAAGAATCGAGACCGAGCTGGAATCATACGTTGAACACGCCGCGGAGCGCTTTCCAGAGATAAAGGAAGTCTGTGAGGTCAGAGTCCGCAAGTTCGGCGAGGGTACGCATCTTGTGCTTCGATGTCGTTTTGATCCAAAGCTCAGCATAGAGAAGGCACACGAGGCTTCAAGCAAACTCGAGAAGGAAATCAGAAGCGCTTATCCCGACATAACGAGAATAGACATACACGAAGAACCCGCCTAGATCTTTCACCTTTAATACCGCATTTAAGAACCGTATCGCAACGCCTAAATAGTGGAGGAAGGTTTTTTAGAAAAGCAAAATGTGTCACGCGCACAGAGGACAGAGAGCACCTTACATGAGGCGGATTCAAAAGTACGGCAAAAGAGAAAACCGTCATCAAACAGAAAGACTATTGGTCTATTCAACCCACGGATGTTTATAAAGCCCTGGAGAATCGTTCCCAGTCGAGAAAACCTCTAACGGCATCAACATCCAAAACCCGATGCCCCAGCAGTTGACAAATTATCTCTTCATGGGCACAGTGGTGGTGCACGGAAACGGTCAGGGCGTTGTCGTGGCGACCGGGAAGAACACCGAGTTAGGGTCTATATCGAAGAGTTTGGTTCGTTCACACCCTGAGACCGAGTTTCAGAAGGGCATCAAAAAGTATGGGACGATGCTTCTTACATTAACTCTTGCCCTCACAATAGGCATATTCACGTTGAACTTTGCCGTAGGCCACTACTGGGTAGATTCTCTTTTGTTCTCCCTCGCGATTGCCGTTGGACTTGTGCCCGAATTGATGCCCGCTATCGTGACGATTAGTCTTGCGCAGGGTGCCAGCAGAATGGCAAAGGTCAAAGTCGTTGTGAAACGCCTCGTCTCAATCGAGGATTTTGGCAACATGGACGTGCTCTGCACCGACAAGACAGGTACGCTCACGGAAGGAAAAATTGTTCTGAAGGACTACTCTTCACTCAGCGAAGACAAAGACCCGAGGATACTTTCTTATTCGCTACTCTGCAACAACGCAATCGTGGAGGAGAAGATTGTTGGCAATCCAATGGATGTTGCAGTATGGGAGTACGCATCCGAGAATGGCGAAAGGGAAAGCGTGAAAGCTTATACTAAAGTTGACGAGATCCCCTTCGACTATCAACGACGAATGATGTCGGTGGTTGTTAAAAAGGATGAGGAGTTCTTACTCATTAGTAAGGGTGCCCCTGAGTCTATTTCCACCAAATGCAAGTATGTCGAGGTCGAAGGTAGGATAGAACCTATAGACAAGGTTCTGAAGTCTATCAACACCAAGTTCTCCAAACTCTCTCAACTTGGTTATCGAGTTCTCGCAATCGCCTACAGGAGAGTTAAAACACAGAAATTCTACTCAGCAGAAGATGAAAAGGATCTTACACTCCACGGCTTCCTCGTGTTCACCGACCCTCCAAAGAAAGATTCCCATCAAGCCGTTACTAGGCTGAATGAGATGGGAGTAGACGTAAAGATACTGACTGGGGACAACGAACTTGTGGCGAGAAAGATCTGTGACGAGCTCAAAGTCCCTGTCAAGAAAGTAGTCTGCGGTTCAGAGCTCATGGAGATGAGTTGGACTGAAATAAAGGAGGCTGTTGAACAGACCACTATCTTTGCGAGGATTACGCCGGAGCAGAAACTTGACATCATCAAAGCCCTAAAAGCCAACAAACACGTGGTGGGCTACATGGGAGACGGTGTGAATGATGCTCCTGCACTTTACGAAGCGGACGTGGGCATATCTGTTGATACGGCTGTCGATGTTTCAAAAGAGGCGGCAGACATCGTCCTTCTGGATAAAGACCTGCATGTGTTGGCAGACGGAATGAATGAGGGGCGTAAGATTTTTGGCAACACACAGAAATACATTCTGATGGGAACAAGTTCGAACTTCGGAAACATGTTCAGCGCCGCCGTAGCGTCAGTCTTCCTCGATTTTCTGCCAATGGAAGCGATGCAGATACTTTTCATGAACCTGCTCTATGACGTGTCGAACATGACGTTGCCCACCGACAACGTTGATGAGGAGTACATCAAACGACCGAAGCGCTGGGACATAGGTTTCGTCAGAAAGTACACACTCTTTTTTGGTCCGTTCAGTTCACTCTACGACTTCCTTACTTACGGAATAATGCTCTTCATATTCGGCGCCTCAACCCCTCAGCTCAAATCGCTCTTTCAGAGTGGCTGGTTCGTGGAGTCATTCTGGACGGAAGTCTTGGTCATATTTGTTATCAGAACTAGGCGAATCCCCTTCTTCAAAAGCCGACCTGGAAAATGGCTCACTGTGCTCACGCTTTCATGCGTGGCGTTCGGAACCATAGTTCCATTCACCGTGCTTGGCGGTTTCCTCGGGTTTACAGCACTTCCTCCCGAATTCTGGGTGCTCCTTGTGCTCATGGTTGCCACCTATCTGCTTCTAGTTGACGCAGGTAAGGTGTTCTTCTACAAAATATGTAAAATCCAAGGGAGCGAATGAGTGTGCAAGGTGCTGAATTGTTTGCTTGGTGGGCAGCCAGTATCAGCGGTGGTAGCGTATTCCTTACGTTAGTCAGCATCTATCTTTATGCGAGCGGCAGGACGAGTCAGAAGGAGAGTAAGGGAACGACTATGAAGACCGTAATATTGGTGAAAAACTTCATCTTTGTCTGGGTCCTGCTTGGTTTGCTTGTCTTCTATATAGTTTCTGTCAACATAGGCTCTGCCGCCGTCTTCGCAGCGGGAAATATCTTCGTGGAAATCATTTTGGTCATCTACTTGATGAAGAATAGACCAGAAAAATCCGAACAAGCACGTGCCTAAGATTAGTTCCTTCCATCTTAACACTTCTCATGAAAACACACATTAGATTACTCCCAACCACACTGTCCGATAAAGAAATTCAAAAGTAGGACAAACCTGCAAACTCGCCACAATCAACCTAAAGTTCAACCTATATATAAGGGAGGGGCTAGACTCCGCAGAGCACAAAAGAACAACAAACCACGCACAAACCATTCCTAACACATCCCGCAAAGTTCTCACCATCTCAAATATCGCTCAGACACCACCGAGCCCGACACCTTAGGCGGTTGGAAGCCGCAGGCTAAACCGGTCGACCGAAGTCTTCCGGCGCACACCCCGGCTCCATTAAACCCATCTTCTATGGGAGCCTTCGTTCCCACAAGGGGAAATGGCTGCCTATTTTCAGGAGAGGCTTCGGGCTTAGATGCTTTCAGCCCTTATCCTCAGCGGCGTGGCTGCCCGGCACATGCCCTATCGGACAACCGGTTAACTAGAGGCCACAACGTTCCGTTCCTCTCGTACTGGGAACCTTTTCCCCTCAGGCAGCCAGCACTCCCAGCAGATAAAGTCCGACCTGTCTCACGACGGTCTAAACCCAGCTCACGTTCCCTTTTAATAGGCGAGCAGCCTCACCCTTGGTCCCTTATGCAGGACCAGGATAGGAAGAGCCGACATCGAGGTACCAAGCCGCGGGGTCGATGGGGACTCTCGCCCGCGACGAGCCTGTTATCCCTAGGGTAATTTTTCTGACACATCCAGCCCCCACCAAAGGGGACATGGATGATCGCTAAGCCCGGCTTTCGCCCCTGGATCCCTTACTGTGGAGGATCCAGTCAGGCCGGCTTTTGCCTTTGCACTCTACGACGGGTTTCTGTCCCGTCTGAGCCGACCTTAGGGCGCCCTTGATATC